>Ga0255779_1000410_pt1 | contig 54260 bp, 51 predicted proteins | sample 011ome_21_FD_179977 | JGI IMG/M metagenome (GOLD analysis project Ga0255779, IMG submission 179977) | Coastal salt marsh microbial communities from the Groves Creek Marsh, Skidaway Island, Georgia - 011508AT metaG (version 2) | ecosystem: Environmental > Aquatic > Marine > Intertidal zone > Salt... | reverse complement strand
GAGACATAGCCCTGAGACATATCCCTGAAAGATAGCCCTGAAAGATAGCCCTGAAGCATAGCACCGAGAAATAGCACCGAGAAATAGCACCGAGAAATAACCCGGATTCGAAGCCACAATAGAGCGCTGACCTGGAAAAGTTGGGCGTTGGTGCGTTGCTACTCAGATTATTGTCTTCGTCGCTGTGTCTTCACCTGATGCTGAGCGCCGTTGATCGGCCCGATCCTGCAGCAGGGTTGCTCGCCCCTCGCAGAAGGACGCAGGTTTGCTAGCATGGCAGCCTGAGGCGGTCATATGGACTCGTGCGAGAAGCGCTATGGAAAAGCGAAGCAGCCGAAGGTTTGAGATAAGGCTCGATGCACTGGTGCATCCGAGCCTGGGGCGGTCTTGGCGCTGCGCCATACAAGATTTTTGTGCCGAAGGCATGTTGTTAGTAGATATGCCAAGCAGGCATCGCAGTAGCGCCGGCACAGGCCTCAAAGCAGGCGAGCTCGTGGGTATTCACTTCGCTATTCCTGGCGAAGTCAAAGAGCAGCACTTCCGCCTTGAGGGTACCATCGTTCGAGTCATGGATACGGGCATAGGTATTCAATTTAAAGGCGGCATAAATGCAGTGGTCTTGGATAGTTTATTGGCTCATGCCCACCGCCAAGGGGCGCAGGCGAAACCCCTCAGCACATATTCAGTTCCAAATACACAAAGCCCGCAGCCTAAGAGTCAGGCCTCGACAGCAAATCGACCATCCCTTGTCTTCCCAAACCCAGCTGACAATCAGCTGAGAACCGCCCAAGTGGCGCATCCTCAACAACCCCGCATGACTAGAAAGGCAGATCTTGGCGGCTTGGTACGCCCCGTCGCTCATGATGAATTCCGCAGACTTTTCGCGTCGATTCGCGGGGTCCTGACTAAAGTATTACCAAAAATGAACTCGGTTTTTTTCTCCCATATGGATGAAGAATTACTGGGACTGGCGAGGGATGCGACATCCAATTCTCTTCAAAGTGAGTATTTTGCTGCCAAGTCGATCCTCGAAGGGGCGAGAGAGGCGGTGGGTCAGGCGTTCATTCGAGAGATTTTGGACCAGTTCGATAATCCCCGTAGTCTTGCTGGCCTGCGTGAGGAGCGAAGTTTGGTCAAACCGAGCGACCACAAGGCTCGAGTGGATCCTGCACCCCTGTCGCTGGTGGACACTAACGACTTTGAGGACTGGTTAGCGATCGCCAATATCATTTCGCGCAGCGAAAGGACCTATGAAAAAGATCAAGGTGCAATTCGTGCGCGACTGGGTCGAGTGGTTGAATCCTGGGGCCGTAAAGAAACCAACCCCATCAGTACCGCGACCTTCTTTCAGGCGTTTGTTCAGGCAATCCGTCTGTTAGATCTGAATCCGGCGATTCGGCAATTGTTTTATTCTGGCTTTGAGGTGAAAGCCTTACCCTTGTTCAAAGAACTCTGTCTTGCTATCAATCGAATACTGGAGGACAGTAAATTACTTGCTGACGCAGATAAGGATGTGACAGGGGTTTCCAGCCGCAATCGCCGTGTCTCGCCAGCCGAATCAAAATCGCGAGACGCCATTAACGCGAAAGGGCGGGACCAGCGTAAAGGTGTTCAACCCAGGCCTGGAAATACTTCAGAACGCAATGGTGCTGTGGGTCAAAATACACCTAGCCTTGCCGAGGAAGATGACGATACGGACAAGTCGTCTGCCGACAGTATGCGGGCTGAACTCGACGCAATATACGCTGAATTGCGGCAACACCGAGAAGTGCGCCAAACTGGCGTTCAGGCTTCTTCAGTTCGAAGGCTCGAAGCAGCGCCAGCAAAGCCAAACCGTCAAACCCAGGCTGATAGCGGGCAGACACTTGGCGATGCCTATAGTGCAATACGGACTTTAACGTCGCAAGCGACTCAGGCGTTGATGCCAGCCGCTGACGGAAACTATGACGCTGTCGATAAGCTGGAAATGCAACAGCTGTTACGGCGAATGAAACCCCCGGTTGACGCCGAATCGAGAGTGAATATTCGAGGCCAGTTACTCGATGCCTTTGCTGTTTCAGGTGCTGAACGGCGGTTAGCGCCCGAAGTATCTCGAAGCCTGGATGTCGTCGAGGGGCTAGTCGATACGATGGAACAGGATGCCCTGTTGTCTAGCAGTGCCAAGGCCTGGATTCGACGGCTGGAGCTGACCTTGGGCAAGGTGGCAGCGGGCGAGGATATTCTTCAGGATGGTGAGGCTCCGCACGGTGCCCTGCAAGTGATCAATCAATTGGCGCGCCTGGGTGGTGGTGAGTCCGCCAATATGCGTCAAGAAGTGGATCAAATTATAGAGCAAATCACTATCAACTTTGATAAAGACCCAGCTGTATTTGATACAGCCTTGAGTCGATTGGCGCCGCTGGTCGCAGGACAGTCCAAGGCTTTTGCGGGTAATGTTCAACGCATAGTGAGAACCAGTGAAGGTCAGCAGACGCTCGTCAGTGCTCAGCGGGCAGTGATAGATGAGCTGGACCATCGGCTCTCTGGTCGCCGTATTCCTCACGTGCTGATGCGATTGCTTATGCCCGGCTGGCGCAATTTGTTGGTCAATACCCATCTAAGGCAGGGTCGGGGCAGCAGTGATTGGCAGCGCCAAATTCAAATCCTGGATCAATTGGTTCAGCACCTTGATGGCTGTGCTGATTCGCGCAGTGATCAAGGTTATATGACCCCTGAAGTCCTTCTCGCGCAGATTGAGCAGGGCCTCAATTCGATCGCCTTCGAGCCAGGTAAACGTGCACCACTGTTAAAAAATTTGCGCGAGTTGATAGTTGATCGTGATGGCATGGCCCAGGTGCCGAATGAGCCGGTTGGTTCGATTGCTGAAATCCTTGGATTCGGCAGAATCGAGCGCCGAGAAGCGCTGCGCAAGCAACTCCTGGCGAAGGGCAATAACGAGCGGCGCTGGTGTCGCTGTCTTGAGCAGGCCAGGGCATTACACATGGGCGAGTGGCTCGCGTTTCTGGATCAGCCCGAAGACGAGCGGATGGCGATTATTGCCTGGACCAGCGCCGACAAAAGCACGGTTGTGCTGGTCAACAGGCGCGGCATTAAGACCCATGAATTGATGGTAGAGGAGCTGGCAAAGCTGCTTCTGGATGAGCGAGTGGTCATCCTCAAAGATACAGATATCCCTTTGAGTGACCGAGCGGCTCACCAGATGTTGCAGAGTATGCACAATCAACTGACGCATCAAGCAGCGCATGATGCCGTAACGGGTCTGCCCAACCGCAGGGAGTTTGAACGGGCTTTACATCGAGCGCTGACAGTGGCTAAACACGAAAATGTCGAGCAACTCGTCGCTTATTTCGATCTTGATCAATTTAAAGTCATCAATAACGCCGTAGGTCACGAGGGTGGTGACGCGTTGCTCGCGCAAATTGCTGAGGTCATGGTGGGAACCCTTGCCGGTAAAGCCAGCATTCTGTCTCGATTAGGTGGTGATGAATTCGGCGTGTTGATTGAGAAGGGCAAGGCGGGTGCGGGTATGGATCTAATTAGAACGCTTTGCAATCGCATCAAGGACTTTCAGTTTCGTTGGCAGGACTCAGTCTTTCGCTTGACGACAAGCTGTGGGGTCATGCTGGTCGATCGAGAAGTAGACTCAGTACAGAGCATTCTCAAATATGCTGATGCTGCGTGTTTTGCAGCAAAGGATGCTGGCCGAGATCGTATTCGAGTCTATACAGCGGATAATTCCGAGATGGCGCATCGACGAGATGGTATGGAATTTGTCTCGCAAATTGACCAGGCGCTGGCGGAGGACAGGTTCGTTCTAAATTGCCAGCTGATTATGCCAATCGATCCAAATGCTGAAGGGCGGGCGCACTATGAAATATTGCTAACGGTATTGGATGATAACGGAACCCCTATGCCGCCGCAGGGGTTTATTCTGGCAGCTGAGACCTATAACCGAATGGGTGCTATTGATCGTTGGGTCATTGACCATGCTTTTGAGTTTATTGCGACTCATCGTGAAAAGTTCGAAGCACTTGGTGCCTTTACAATCAATGTGTCCGGAAACTCATTAGCTGAGGATGATTTTACGGCGTTCGTGCTGGCAGCGCTCAAACGCTCCGGCGTACCTGCCTCATTGATTTGTTTTGAGATTACCGAGACGTCTGCTGTCGGCAGCCTGGATAATGTCATCAACTTTATTCAGCAGCTCAAGGTTCTGGGCGTGCAATTTTCACTTGATGACTTTGGTACCGGTTTGTCCTCGTATGCCTATCTTCGCAACCTGCCGGTTGACTATCTGAAAATCGACGGTACCTTCGTGAAGGATCTGCAGTCAAATCCTGACGACTATGCGGTCGTCAAGTCAATCAATGAAATAGGCCATTTTATGGGTAAGAGAACCATTGCTGAGCATGTAGAGAACGATGCAGTCTTGGCGATTCTACGAGAAATAGGCGTCGATTTTGTCCAGGGTTTCGGCATTGGCGGCAAGTTTCCGATCACCGAGTTGCTGCAGAACGCCTAGTTTTTTTACTCCCTGTTCTTGTCCTGTTATTCGTTGACCAGTCAATGAATAGCCAGTCAATCATTAGCCAGTCAATGATCAGCGATTCAAGGATAGACCCAGGTTATCTTCGTTTCAGGCTCTGAGTCGGTCTTGGCGGGTGCTCACTGCTAAATGCTTTGGATCAGCGCGCAAATAGTCTCAACTATCTGGTCTGCCTCTTGGTCAGTGATCGTCAAAGGCGGCAACAATCGAATAACCTGGTCACTCGTGACGTTGATTAACAGACCCTTCTCCAGGGCTTTGGCCGTCATCTCGCCGCACGGGGCGTCCAGTTCGATACCTATCATCAGACCCTTGCCGCGCACATCCTTGACGCAGTTCAATCCTGATAAGCGCGCTCGAAACTGGTTGAGCATTCGTTCGCCCAACTCTGTAGCGCGCTCGGCGAGATGCAGAGTTTCGATTTGTTCAATGACGCTCAGAGCGACGCTGCAGGCGAAAGGGTTGCCACCGAAAGTCGAGCCATGATTGCCGGGTTTGAAGACCTGCGCGGCCTTGCCCCGTGCAAGACAGACACCGATAGGGATTCCGTTGCCCAGGCCCTTGGCAGTAGTGACCAGGTCCGGCATGATCTCTGTGTGTTGATAGGCAAAGTATTTTCCGGTTCTTGCATTGCCGGTTTGGACTTCGTCAAGGACAAGAAACCAGTCGTTCGCATCACAGATGCTGCGCAGTTCTGCCAAATAGTTTTCATTGGGTACCTGGATGCCGCCCTCGCCCTGAATAGGCTCGACCATGATCGCAACGACATTCTTGCTGTTTTTGGCAATTTTTTTAATCACCTCAATATTATTGAAAGGTGCTCGAACAAAACCGTTAACCAGAGGCTCGAATCCGGCTTGCACTTTGCGGCTTCCTGAAGCTGTTAGGGTTGCCAGTGTTCGGCCATGAAAGGCAGAGTCAGTCACAATAATTGTCGGGTCAGGAATGCCTTTCTGGCGACCGTATAAACGACTGATCTTGATGGCGCACTCGTTTGCTTCTGCGCCTGAATTCGCCACAAAGACGTTATCCATACCGGAAATTGCCACTAACTTGTCGGCGAGTGCCTCCTGGCTTGCGACGCGGTATAGATTAGAGGTATGAATCAGGCGAGAAGCCTGCGCTGAAATAGTTGCTGCGATAGCGGGATTTGCGTGCCCCAGGCCACAGACAGCGATACCTGCAAGGGCATCCAGGTAACGTTTGCCCTGATCGTCGATCAGCCAGGCACCTTCTCCTCGATCAAATACAACGTCCATTCGGCCGTAGGTATTCATAACCGCGTCGGTCATAGGCTTTGAGCTCATAGTACTCACTTCTGGTATTGGCAGTAACGAAGGGGACGATATTAACCCAGTGCTTCGAGGCATGCTATGGTGAAATGTACTGATCCCGGCAAGGATTCGTAGAAGTTGTTACACTCTGAAATCAAGGTCAGATCATCACATATGTCGTAGGTGCAGCACTAAATGTCACTATCCTCTATAGAATTGGCGATCTTGATGAATCGCGTCGAGTCCATCTGTGCGGAGATGGGTGCAGTGCTCCAGCACGCGGCATTTTCACCCAATATCAAGGACCGGCTCGATTATTCCTGCGCGCTGTTTGATGCTAAGGGCGACCTGTATGCACAAGCAGCGCATATTCCCGTTCATCTGGGTAGCATGGCTTATGCGATGTCAGCCATTGTTGACGGTGTCGACTGGCAGCCGGGGGATATGCTGGTGCTGAATGATCCTTTTCTAGGTGGCACTCACCTGCCAGATGTGACCGTGGTCGCGCCGTTGTTTATCGATGCCGTGTTGGTAAGTTTTGTCGTTAATCGCGCACACCATGCCAACATTGGAGCCAGTACGCCGGGTTCGATGCCCATTTCCCGTTCTATTTTCGAAGAGGGAGTGATTATTCCACCGACTCTGATGGTACGAAATGGTGAGTTAGTGCCTGCCGCCGAATTGCTCCTCTCACAGCTGCAAGGCACAGACACGAGTGGTGATTTTGCTGCTCAGATGAGCGCCAATCGCGTTGGTTTGGCGCGACTGGCGCAGTTGGTGCAGCAGCAGGGAGTAGATGCCTTCTTGAAAGGTATAGTCGATATCAACAATTATGGCGAACGCCTGGCCGCGGCCTTCCTTCGAGATATTCCAGCCGGGCAATTCCGCTATCGTGACGTCATGGACAGCGATGGCTTTAGTGCCGAAGATGTGCAGATTAATCTCTGTCTGGATATTAGCCCGAGCGGGATAATTGCAGATTTCAGTGGTACCTCGAAGCAGGTAGAGGGCAACATTAATTGCCCACTGTCGGTTGCGGCAGCGGCAGTCTACTACGTGTTTCGTTGCTTATTGCCTGCGCAGACACCGGCTTGTGCCGGGACGTTTCGTCATATTTCGATCAGAGCGCCAGTAGGATCGCTGATCAATGCACAGCGACCGGCTGCGACTGCCGCTGGCAATGTCGAGACGTCAATGCGCATCGTCGATACCGTCTTGGGTGCGTTAGCCCAGGCAATGCCTGACAAGATTCCGGCGGCGAGCCAGGGTACGATGAATAACGTCGCTATGGGTAGTCATGAGTCCGGGCGGGCCTGGGACTATTATGAGACTCTCGCTGGCGGTATGGGTGCGTCGCCGGGAAATCCTGGTTTGAGCGCTGTGCAGTCGCACATGACTAACACGCTGAATACCCCCATCGAAAGCTTAGAGCAACATTACCCGCTGCGAATTCGTGAGTATTCTATCCGCCGTGGTTCCGGAGGCAAGGGTGCTCAGTCCGGGGGGGATGGTCTGGTGCGAGAGTTTGAATTTCTCGAACCTACCGAACTCACACTGCTGACAGAACGACGCCGCCATCGGCCCTGGGGGTTGGCGGGCGGTTACCCAGGCGCGGCGGGTCAAAATTGGTTAGATGGCGTTGAATTACCTGCAAAAGCCCATATATCCGTGCAAGCTGGGCAGGTCCTGCGCATAGAGACACCAGGTGGGGGTGGCTATGGAGAGCGAGAGTGATCTTGAAAAAAAGTCCCGTGTATGACTGAGTATGAGTATCAAAACGCGCTAGAATAGCGGTCTGATGATTATCAATTAGAGTTGAGTGATTATGGATATTAAAGAAACCATCAAGGCCCAGATCGCAGCTAACCCGGTGCTGATCTATATGAAGGGATCTCCCGATGCGCCGCAATGCGGATTTTCCTCTCAGGCGAGCCAGATCCTGATGGCCTGTGGCGAGCGCTTTGCCTTTATAGACATACTGGCAAATCCGGATATTCGAGCGACGTTGCCGCAGGTGTCTGATTGGCCGACATTCCCGCAGCTGTTCATTGACGGCGAATTGATCGGTGGAAGCGATATCATCTCCGAGATGTATCAGGCAGGTGAGTTGCAGCCCATGATCAAAGCAGCGGCAGTCCGCGAAGACTAGTTCATTAAAAACGCTGATCGTCTGGTTCGCCAGAGCGCTGAATACCAGCCGGGGATTTCGCGTGCAGATGCCTCATAAAACCGCTGTAGTTGGCGGTTTTTGGCTTATTGCGAGGTCACTTTTGCCTTGCGGGGACTGAGCCCATTAGCCGATTTGTCTTGCCGTGAAAATCTCAATAAAGGCAGTGGCTTCCAATTTAAATAGCGCTCGGTGAGGCCTAGGATTAGAGTACAATTCTAAATGATAATGATTTGCATTTAGAAGCGCATTTGGCTACGATATGCGCCTTTCTCTGAATAGGACAACGCAAGTGTTCAAGCCTCGAAGTCTGGGTTTCCTGGTACTGGCCGTGTTGTTGGGGCAACCTGTTTCGGCTGAGTTGCCATCGGTAGATGCAATCTGGCAACTGATTCAGCAGCAGCAAGCCGAAATAGAGACCTTGAAAGCGAAGTTGCAAAGCCAAGAGCAGCGCCTGGTAGAAGCGGCTGATCGACTTCGAACTGTCTCCCAGACCGCGGATCAGGCTGCGAGTAACCAGGCTGAAATTGCGGAGACTCGCCTGATGCTTGAGTCTACTGTCGAGAGTGTCGAGGCAGCAGTCACTACCCGTTCGAGCACTGAGATGGGCGGCTACGGCGAACTGCATATGAACAGAACCAACCAAGGTGACGAGATCGACTTTCATCGATTCGTGCTTTTTTTCAACCATGCGTTTAGCGAGCGTCTGAATTTTTACTCGGAACTGGAAATCGAGCATAGCATCGCCGGTGAGGGTCAGGTTGGTGAGGTGGAGCTCGAGCAGGCATTCATCCAGTGGGACTATCAAGCTGAGCAGCGAGCGAAAATGGGACTGTTTTTACTGCCCATTGGGATTCTCAACGAAACCCATGAGCCGGATACTTTCTATGGCGTCGAGCGGAATTCAATAGAGCGGAACATCATTCCCGCAACCTGGTGGGAGGCAGGTGTCGCGTTTAACGGCGAGATCAGCCCAGGATGGGGTTATGATCTTGCCATTCACTCGGGTCTGAATCTGCTGACCGGTAGCGAGAGTGAGCCGGTCGGTGCGAGTCGACGTTCAAGTCTTCGTTCGGCGCGGCAGAAGGTTGCTGAAGCCAATGCTGATAGTCTGGCTTATACCGCTCGAGTCAGCTATTCGGCGATCCCAGGTCTGCAAGTCCGAGGTGCGATTCAGCATCAGGCAGATATTACCCAGGGTGATGATGAGGGTTTTGGTATTGACGCCATCAGGGCCAATTTGTTCGAGGTTGATATCAATTACAGCCGAGATAGAGTGGGTCTGCGCGCCCTCTATGCGCGCTGGATGATAGATCAAGGGATCGAACGCCTGAATCCTGGCGCGAACCGGCAGCTGGGATGGTATCTTGAACCCTCCTACCGGCTCTCACCTGAAGTGGGCTTCTTCGCGCGGTATGGCGAGTATGACTTGACCGCCGGTCAGCAAGCCACCAGTGATAAACGTCGGCAGTGGGACCTGGGGATGAATTACTGGCTACATGAGAATGTAGTGCTCAAATTTGATCTTCAGCGGCAGGATAATGAAACAGGTAAAAATCGTGATGGCTTTAATATTGGCCTTGGTTACAGTTACTGAGCTGCCAAAGGCAGAGGTGAATGAACTTCAAAGTTAAGACATGGCGATGTCTGTTGCCGATACTGATGCTGCTGCAGGCTGCACCGCTGTTGGCGGCGACCTATATCACGCCCACAGAGTTTGTTGCGACAAGCTTCTCAGCGCAACCTGAGCAGGGCCTCATCTGGTTAAAGGCGCCCGAACAAGCCATGGCGGTAAAATTATTTGGTCATCGTTATGCCGGCTTGCGTCTGCGTTACTGGCGTACTGACGAGCGGACCGCCTGGATTCTCGACGAAATCGGCAAGGAGCGAATGATCACCATGGGCATCGTTGTCGATCAGGACCAAATATCCCGGGTTGCGATTCTTGAGTACCGCGAGTCTCGTGGTGGTGAAATCAGGCATCCGTTCTTCACTCAGCAATTTGTCGGTGCCAGCATGGATTCGAAGCAGGATTTGTCTAATCCGATTGATGGTATTTCAGGTGCCACTCTGTCGGTTCGTGCTGTCACCAATGCCAGTCGGTTCGCTTTGTACCTGCACGATCTGGTGCTGAGCCAGTCGGCTGAGGCTAAAGCGCCGTTTACCAGCCAAGACAGCGCACAGAATACGTATGCGCCAGGGCGCTAAGGTACCTTTGCGCTGGACAAGGCTGTTGCGTCGCTGGCATCGTCTTAGCGGTGTGGGTCTGGCAACCTTTGTGGTCTTACTGTCGCTCACCGGCATTCTACTCAACCACAGTGACCGCCTGGCGCTGCCCGAAAGTCCATTACCCGCGACACTGGCTGCCGTTTATTTTGGCACTGAACCTGAAATTCAGGGCTTTCGAGTCGCAAGCCAGTTTGTCTACCTGCGAGCTGAAACCCTTTATCTAGACCAGCAGCCAGTGGGTTTCTGTCAACAAGAGCTGGCAGGGGCGATAGCGCTTGAAGACGTCGAGGCTATGCCCGCGGCTTTGCTGGTACTGTGCGACAGTGAGCTGTTGCTGATAGCAACTAGCGGTGAATTATCTGAGCGGTTGGGTGCTGGCTATGGTGTGCCTACAGGCTTGTCAGCGCTGGGTCGATCGGGTGACACGCTACTCGCATCTCAAGGTGAGGTCACTTACCGGCTGGATCTGGTGAGACTCGAATTTGAGCCGTCAGATCTGGCCTTTGAACCAGTTAAATCAATGGCAGTGCCCGACGGGATACTCATGCCGGCAGTGGTCAGCTGGGAGCAGTTTATTCTCGACCTGCATAGCGGCAAGCTCTTGGGTCTGTACGGCGTCATGTTCAGCGATTTGCTCGCCGTACTGCTCATATTTATGTCGATTTCAGGGATCATGATGTGGTGGAACAGTCGCTAGGCCAGCGACGATATCTCAATCCTGCTGATATTGAATCTGGCTGTTCTCGGAAAGCCCACCCATTGCCCGCCAGCGATTAACGATTCGACAGAAAAGCTCTGCGGTCTTGTTGCAATCATAATCCGCTGAGTGGGCTTCATTAGCATCAAAGCCAAGACCGGCAGCCTGACAGGCACGCGCCAGGACTGTTTGCCCAAAAGCCAGACCACTGAGGGTCGCGGTATCAAACGAAGAAAAGGGATGGAAGGGGTTGCGCTTGATATCGCAGCGGGCAACGGCGGCGTTTAAAAAGCCCAGATCGAATGCCGCATTGTGCGCAACAATAATAGCCCGGTGGCAGCCAGTATCTCGCAGGGCATGGCGTACAGAACGAAAGATGGTAGTGAGGGCTTTTTGTTCAGGGACAGCGCCACGCAGGGGATTGTTCGGATCTATCCCTGTGAATTCCAATGATGCTTGTTCAATATTGGCGCCTTCAAAAGCATCAACGTTGAAGAAGTGCCGTTCTCCGGGCACCAGTTCGCCGTCATCATCCATCTCCAGAATGACTGCTGCGGCCTCCAACAAGGCGTCAGTGTTGGCATTGAAGCCGCCAGTTTCGAAATCGACGACCACGGGCAAGAAACCGCGAAAGCGATAAGCAATAGGTTTTTTTGACTCTATCAAGTGAAGTCCCTTAGTAAAAGAATTCAGGCCCCATGATTCGACAGGACTTGCCACTGAATCGAGGTGCCGGTGCGAATGGGAATCAGCTGATCCGGACCAAAGGCCAGTGACTCCGGAACCTCCCAGCTGGAATCAATTAAAGTGATGGTATCTGTGTTACGTGGAAGCCGATAGAAATCAGGTCCATAAAAACTTGCAAAGCCTTCAAGGCGAGGCAGGGCCTGCGCCTGGGCGAAGACCTCGGCGTAAAGCTCAATCGCGGCATGGGCAGTATAACTGCCCGCTGCACAACCACAGACGTTCTCTTTGGCGCTGCGAGGGTGGGGCGCAGAGTCTGTCCCAAGAAAAAATTTGGGGTTTGCCGAAGTCGCAGCGCCGATCAGTGCTGCTTGGTGTGTGTTGCGCTTTAACACTGGCAGACAATAGTACAAAGGCTTCATGCCGCCGGCTAGCATATCGTTACGGTTGAATAAGAGATGGTGGGCGGTAATGGTCGCAGCCACTTTCGCGCTGGCAGACTCGACAAACTGCACGGCGTCGCGGGTCGTGATATGTTCGAGGATGATGCGTAAGGCTGGAAAATCGAGATGAATCTTCGACAAGTACCGATCGATAAAAGCCGCTTCACGGTCAAATATATCTATGTTGTGGTCAGTGACCTCGCCATGTAACGCAAGCGGCATGTCAACGGCCTGCATTGTTTCGAATAGCGGATAAAGGCTGGTAATAGAGTCGATGCCAGCTTCCGAATTGGTGGTGGCACCAGCAGGATAAAGCTTGAAAGCCTGGATGATGCCAGACTCTTTTGCTGCCTTTATCACGGCAGGCGTCGTGTTACGAGTGATATAGAGCGTCATCAGCGGCTCAAAAGTCGAACCCCGAGGCACCAGCGCAAGAATCCTGTTCCGATATTCAGTCGCCGCCGAAACAGAGTCAACGGGAGGAATCAGATTCGGCATGATAAGAGCACGGCCGAAGTAGCGTGAAATATCCTTGACCGTTGCGGGTAAATAATCGCCATCTCGCAAATGAACATGCCAGTCGTCGGGTCGGGTAAGCGTGATGGTTTGCATGGGCAGCTTGAGCATGAATCGATGGTAGTGGCATTGTACTTGGAGAGCAGCCTAAACACGAACGGAAGCTTAAAATTGACAGCGGACTGCTGAACTTTTTCACTGGAGTTTTGTTAAGATAGGCGCTTTTTAACGATGGCGAAACTCAAAATGGCGAAAACTGCGGGTTTAAACAAAATCGTCTTGTCCTATTCTGGCGGGCTCGACACGACGGCCATTCTCAAATGGTTGCAGGAAACCTACAACTGTGAAGTGGTAACTTTCACCGCCGATCTTGGCGATGGAGATGATTATTCGCCAGTACGACAGAAGGCGCTCAATTCTGGCGCGGTTGCCGCTTATGTGGATGACGTGAGGGAAGAGTTTGTTCGGGATTTTGTTTATCCCATGTTTCGCTGTAATACCCTCTATGAAGGTGAGTACCTGCTGGGCACCTCCATTGCCAGACCCTTGATTGCCAAACGCCTGGTAGAAATCGCCATGGAAACCAATGCGGATGCCATCTCCCATGGCGCGACAGGTAAGGGTAATGATCAGGTTCGATTTGAGCTGGGTGCCTATGCCTTGGCGCCAGATATCAAAGTTGTTGCACCATGGCGTGAATGGGATCTGACTTCTCGAGAGTCGTTGCTGGCATTCTGCGAGCGACATCAGATACCGGTAGATCGAAAGCATGAGGGTAGCAAGTCGCCCTACTCGATGGATGCCAATTTGCTGCATATCTCCTACGAAGGCGGAATCCTGGAGAATCCGAACGCGGAGCCTGAAGAATCCATGTGGCTCTGGTCTGTTTCTCCGGAGCAAGCGCCAGATCAGGCGACCTATATTGAACTGACCTATCAGCGTGGTGATGTAGTGGCCATCGATGGTCGGTCTATGTCGCCGGCTGCGGTGCTGACCCAATTGAACCAAGTTGGCGGTGCCAATGGTATTGGCCGAGTAGATATCGTCGAGAATCGATATGTGGGGATGAAGGCCCGTGGTTGCTATGAAACCCCGGGCGGTACCATTTTGCTCAAAGGCCATAGAGCGATGGAATCGATCACTCTTGACCGAGAGCTGGGCCACCTGAAGGACGAGCTGATGCCACGTTATGCCAGCCTCATCTACAATGGCTACTGGTGGTCACCAGAACGCTTGGCGCTGCAAGCTCTAATTGATCAGTCCCAGACCTACGTCAACGGTACTGTTCGGCTCAAGCTCTACAAGGGGAATGTGACCGTTGTCGGAAGAGCTTCCGCGCACGACTCCTTGTATGACGGTAAGATCGTGACTTTTGAGGATGATGCTGGTGCCTATGACCAGAAGGATGCTTCTGGCTTTATTCGATTGAATGCGCTGCGCTTGCGAGTTGCCAGCAAATTAGGCAGAAAGCTTAAGTAGCAAGCTTAAGTAGCAAGCTTCAGAAAAAACTGAGTTAAAGCTGGGCGAGAAGCCCAGGGCGAGATAGGGAGTAGCTGCTTTCCACAAAACATCCTGAGGGTCGTGGCCGTCAGGATGACGCCAGGGTCATGCTGTTGGGGCGTGGCTGTCTTAGTCCTCGAGATCAAGCTGCTTTTGCTTATACTCACATTCGTTATAGATCACACAGGCACCACAGCGTGGCTTTCTCGCGATGCAAACGTAGCGACCGTGAAGTATCAGCCAGTGATGTGCATCGCGGATAAACTCATCAGGAATCACCTTCAGCAGTTTCTTTTCAACTTCGAGAACTGTTTTGCCGGGTGCAAAATTGATGCGATTGCCCAGGCGGAAAATGTGGGTGTCGACGGCCATCGTTGGTTCACCAAACGCCGTGTTCAAGACGACGTTCGCAGTCTTGCGGCCCACGCCAGGTAATGCCTCCAAGTCGCGACGATTATTAGGCACGACAGAATCATGCTGGTCTATCAGCAGTTGGCAGGTCTTGATGATGTTACTGGCTTTACTGTTAAAGAGGCCGATAGTCTTTATGTAGGCCTTCAGACCCGACTCGCCCAACGCGAGAATGGCTTTCGGTGTATTGGCGACGGCATAGAGTTTGTCGGTCGCCTTATTGACGCTCACATCCGTAGCTTGCGCCGACAATATCACTGCTATCAGTAGTTCAAAGGTCGACTGGTACTGCAACTCGGTGGTTGGGGTGGGATTTGCTTCTCTGAGTTTTGCGAGAATTTGATAGCGTTTGGCTTTATTCACAAAAGTTACTCTCGATGAATCAAGGAACTCGTATCGAGTTCGGCATGAGTGAAGGCGAGTCGCTGAGCAAACCAGTTTCGTGCCGCGATGAGACAACCGAAGGTTAGGAACGCCCCTGGGGGCAGTACAGCCAGCAGGATACCTGGGTTGCCCAGGGAGATTTTCCAGGATCGCGCAGGCTCACCAAATAACAGGTGCATATCTGCCAGCAGTGTACCCTGGCCCAGCACCTCTCGAATGGCCCCCAGTAGGACCAGTACCAGCAGGAAGCCGAGGCCCATCATGAAACCATCAAGGGTCGCCATGCCTAACGAGTTTCGGCTGGCAAAGCTCTCGGCTCTGGCGAGAAGGGTGCAGTTGGTCACGATCAGCGCGACAAAGAGACCGATACCACGATGCAGCTCATACCAATAGGCCTGCAGCAGAACGTCGGCGCAAGTGACAAAGCTTGCGATGATGAGTATTTGTGCAGGTAGTCGCGTGGTGCTATTCAGCTGGCTTCGCAAGCAACTGATCAGGAGATTGGAACAGGTTAAAACCATCAGTGTCACTAACCCCAGGCCGAGGCTGTTAGCAACAGTGGTAGAGACCGCGAGTAAAGGGCACAAGCCCAGTAACTGGACCAGCGCGGGATTGTTTTGCCAAATGCCGTCTTTGGTGATTTGTCTGAACTGGCTCATGGCGTGGTCCCTAGCCATTGCTGCTGTTGGCGATCGAACAACTCGAGGCCATCTCGCACTGCTGACACGACCGCGCGAGGTGTTATTGTTGCGCCACTGAACTGATCAAAGGCGCCGTCATCCCGCTTCACAGCCCAATGACTAATGTCCGGGTCCGTCAGTGATTTGCCGTTAAAGCCAAGGATCCAGTCGGACACACGCAAATCAATTTTGTCGCCCAGCCCAGGCGTTTCTCCATGCCCATAAACCCGCACGCCAAGGATTTCACCGTGCAAATTGACGGCCAACCAGAGATTAATGGTGCCGTTATAGCCTTGATCTGTTGTGACGGGAAATATGATACCGAGAGTTTCCTGGTTATGGCTGATCACAAAAATGGAGTCGCGGGTTTCGGTCAGGTCCGAGGCAGGTAGTCCTGCGACTTGTGTGAGCTGCTGATGACGATAAGCCAACTGGTTCAATCGAATAGTTTCAGCGCTAGACTCATACACCAGACTAGTGAGCAACCCGCAGGTACCCCCAAGCAGGGTCAGTTGTAGTACCAAGTGTTTCATGTTCGCCTCAGACGCAGGTGATCAATCAGTGGTACCAGGGCATTCATTAGCAAGACGGCAAAGGCCAGACCCTCGGGGTAAGCGCCGATAGCGCGAATGATAAACGTGAGGGTGCCTACACCCAGTCCGAATAGCCATAAGCCCAGGGCTGAGTCGGGACTGCTGACAGGATCAGTGACAATGAAAAATGCGCCAACCATAGTCGCGCCGCTCAGCAGGTGAAAAAGTGGTGAGCCCAGGCTTTCAGAGCTGCCAGCGTCATAAAACAGGATGGCACAAATCGTCAAAGCGACCAACATTCCCAATGGTGCCATAGGAGTGATGGTTCGCGTTGCGAGCAGGTATATACCGCCGAGCAGGAAGCCGGCGTTGATCCACTCCCAGCCAATACCCGCCAGCTGGCCAAAGCCTGAGTCGAATGACCAGACTTCACTGACGGTGAGTGCGCCTCTAAACTTGAAAACATCCAGTGCTGTTGCGCCAGTGATCCCATCTATGGCGCCTGACTGTAATAGTTTGGCGCTGAGAAGATACCAGAAACCCAGATTCTCGCCGGGCACTGGCCAGGTCGACATGGCGAGGGGGAAGGAAATGATCAGGCCGGCATAACCCACCATGGCAGGATTGAACGGGTTGTGCCCAAGGCCACCATAGAGGTGCTTACCAAAGATGATGGCGAATGCCGTGCCTGCAATCAAAATCCAGAATGGCAACAGAGGTGGCAGCGCAAGTCCAAGCAAAACCGCTGTTACCAGTGCGCTGCCGTCTTTGAGCGCTACTAACGATCTATTTCTGGCGCGCAAAATGGCAGCTTCGGTAAGCAGTGCGGTGATACAGGCAACAATGATATTGCAGACTATGCCCAGACCAAAAAAGTAAACAAGTGCGCAGACGCCTGGCGAGAGCCCGATCAAGACATTAAACATGATGCGCTGAGTGTCAGGTCTCATGACTTTTGATTTCTCAATCTGTCGATCATGGATAGTCGATCCTGTTTATTGGGGCGAGCACGAACTTTGGCCTGCACTCGGCTGACTCTTCGTTGCCGTCGCTCAAACCGCGCTTGCGCTTCTCGCGCCTTGGCCCGCGACTGGTCCAGCTCGTACTGGCGCTGCTTGGCAGCCTGAAAGCTCGCAGTGAGTGGAATATTGCTCGGACACACGCGATCACAGAGTCGGCATTCAATGCAGTCTGCCAGATTGAGACTCTGCAGACGTTCCGGCTCTGTGCGGTGCCAGAAGAGCGCTTGAGGCGCAAGCTCCCGTGGACAACTGGGCTCACACAGCCCGCAATGAATGCAGTCGTATTGGATTAGGTCGAGCGCGTCCTGGTCTATGCGAGGCAGCCGCAGGGGCCTGACTTCGACGGTCTTCACGACGATCATGTCGATACAGTCGACGGGACAGGGCTCCAGACAAAGATCACATCCAGTGCAGTCACGGCTGATCACGCTATGCATCATCTGTGGCGCACCGATAATGGCGTCCACCGGACAGGCGATCGCGCAGAGAGTGCAGCCGATACATTCAGCCTCGCGAATGACTGCTACCCTTGGCGGTAAAGATTCTCCGTAGCTGGTGTCCAGCGGGACCTGCTCGCGGCCAAGCAGGTCAGCAAGTTCTTGGATCAAGGCTGTGCCACCCGGTGGACACTTGTTGATGGGGTCACCTTTCGAAATCGCCTCTGCGTAGGGGCGGCAGCCCGGATAGCCGCACTGGGCGCATTGGGTTTGCGGCAGTCGCGTATTGATCAACTCAATAATCGCCTCACTGTTGGTCTTGAAATAGCGCGTCGCATAGTTCAGCAAGGCGGCGCATAGGCCGCCGATAATGGTCAGCGTTAAGGTGCCAATCAATACCGTCATCCGTTCATGCCTGTGAAGCCCATAAATGCCAGAGACAGAAGTCCGGCACTGATCATATTGATCGCGGCTCCACGAAAGGGTTTGGGAATATCGGCGCTGGTCTGGCGTTCTCGCATTGCCGCAAAAACAATCAGCACCATCGAGAAGCCGAGTGCTGCGCCAAAGCCGTAGACGATAGATTGAAACAGGCTGTGCTGGTGCCGAACGTTGAGTAGTGCCACACCCAGCACTGCGCAGTTAGTCGTGATCAGCGGGATAAATAAACCCAGAACCTGGTAGAGCAGGGGTTGAGTAGCCCTAATGACCATTTCAGCAAATTGCACCAGTGCCGCAATCAAGACAATAAAAGTAATAATGCGCAGGTATTCGAGGTTCAGGGGCTGCAAAAGGTAGTGCTCGAGCAAATAACTTGCAGCACAGGCCAGCGTGAGAACAAAAGTCGTCGCGGCGGCCATGCCGATAGCACTATCAATTTTCTGTGAGGCACCCATGAACGGGCACAAGCCAAGAAATTGCACCATGACAAAATTGTTAACAAAAATTGTGCCCAGTAAGATAACCAGTGCATCCGACATAATAGGCTACAGCTTCACGTGACTTTCATTCCAGCGCTCGCACCCGGGTCGGCCTCTATCAGGAAAATGTCCTTACCGCCTGGTCCTGCTGCGAGGACCATACCTTGGGAGACGCCAAACTTCATTGTTCGAGGGCGTAAATTTGCGACCAGCACAGTGCGTTTACCAATGAGTTCGCCAGGCAAGTAAGCAGACTTGATGCCGGAAAAGACAGTACGCTGCTCGTCTCCCACGTCAAGAGTCAGCTTCAGCAGTTTCTCTGCACCCTCAACCGCTTCGGCGTTTATGATCAGAGCGACCCGCAGATCTATCTTCGCAAAGTCGTCTATGCTGATGTAGTCGGCATCACTTGGACTCTGCGTTTCTGCTGTGCTGATGCTAGTCTTGGTGTCGGGCTTGGTGTCAGGCTCAGCCGGCGTCATAGATGCGGAGACCATAGCGGCCACAGCTTTGGGGTCTATTCGGTTCAGCATGGGCTGGAATTCGTTGATTCTATGATCCAACAGCGGCGAGTTCAGACTTTCCCAGTTGAGCGGCTCAATATTCAAGAATGATTCGGTTCTTTCCGCAAGTAGCGGCAACACAGGTTTAAGATAGGTCGCGAGTATTCTGAACAGGTTGATGCCATCGGAGCAGACACTGCGGACTTCGTGCTTTTGGTCGGCTACTTTGATCATCGCCCAGGGTTGTTTTTCAGCGATGAACTGATTGGCTTTATCCGCCATGGTCATGATTTCACGCATGGCTTTGCCGTAGTCTCCAGCCTCATAAAATTCAGCAATTTGGTCGCGCTCGGCGAGAAACTCATGGACTAAAGGGGAGGTTGCCGTGCTGGCCAATTGCCCGTCAAACTGTTTGTTAATGAAGCCGGCGCAGCGACTGGCGATATTGACCAGCTTGCCTACCAGGTCCGAGTTTACCTTAAGAACGAAGTCGTCAAGGTTGATGTCCATATCGTCGACGTTGTTACCTAACTTGGTGGCAAAGTAATAGCGAATATATTCCGGTGCTAGATTGTCTGCGTAGGCCTGGGCGTTAATGAAAGTGCCTCGTGACTTCGACATCTTTTGTCCATTGACGGTAATAAACCCGTGAGTGTGAATGCGGGTTGGCGTGCGGAACCCGGATACCTTTAACAAGGCTGGCCAGAACAGGGCATGGAAATTGACGATGTCTTTACCGATGAAGTGATGGACCTCATAGTCGGAATCTGCGCGCCAGAAAGCATCAAAATCGACGTTCGGATGAGAGTCGCAGTAGTGCTTAAATGCGGCCATGTAGCCGATAGGCGCATCGAGCCAGACATAGAAATATTTGCCGGGTTCACCTGGAATCTCAAAGCCAAAGTAGGGCGCATCGCGACTGATATCCCAGTCCTGCAGGCCGGCGGTTAACCACTCGGATAACTTGTTGGCAACCTGCTCCTGGAGTGTGCCGCTGCGAGTCCAGTCGCGAAGAAAATCAGTGAAGTTGGACAAGGCAAAGAAAAAATGGGTCGATTCTTTGGTGACAGGTTCGGCGCCAGATATTTTTGACCGCGGGTTGATCAGATCCATCGCGTCATAGGTTGCGCCACAGACTTCGCAATTATCACCGTATTGACCGTCTGCCTTGCACTTAGGGCAGCTGCCTACGATAAATCTATCGGCGAGAAACATTTTCCGTTCAGGGTCATATAATTGATTTACGGTCTTAATGTTAATTTGCCCGGCTGCCTTCAGACGCTCGTAGATTAGCGATGAGAAAGCTTTGTTCTCGTCTGAATGAGTCGAGTAGTAGTCGTCATGGTCCACCAGAAAATTGCGAAAGTCCTGCTCATGCTCGGCTTTTATTTCACGGATCAAGGCTTCCGGACTGACATTTCGTTCTTCCGCCTTGAGCATAATCGCCGTGCCGTGGGTATCGTCCGCGCAGACATAGATGCACTCATGGCCACGCATGCGTTGAAATCTGACCCAGATGTCAGTTTGGATATGCTCCAGTAGGTGACCTAGATGAATAGAGCCATTAGCGTTTGGCAACGCGCTGGTGACAAGGATGTGACGTTTTTCCATGAATTCTGCACAGTAGGTGATTCTAAAGGATGCTCAATATACTGAGGACGACGCGGAATTTCACCCTTTCAGTCTGCTTCTGTGGGGCTAATTTTATGGTTTCAAGCAGGATTAATCGAGTTAGGCTTAATCCAGGTCCCGTTTAACAGGAGCAGCATCGATCGACTGCGGTATTTTAGTAGCACCTCACTCCGCGGCATTATCGCTAAACGGCGTCCCTCAAGGCTCAAGTTTTTTGCATCGCTTGTGTAACAATAGGTGTTGCGATGTTAAGTCTGGTCTGTTGATCGGGTTCAATCATGGATAGAATTGCACGTTCACCGAGCAGTTAACGATAGTGGAGCAGGTTATTAATAGTTCAACGGTAAGTAAGATCAGTGTTCCGGGCGTGAAGCGCGTAGTTGCAGTTGCATCTGGAAAAGGCGGAGTGGGTAAGTCTACTGTAGCGGCCAATCTTGCCCTGGCGCTGGCCGCCGAAGGTCAGCGGGTAGGCTTGTTGGATGCGGACATCTACGGACCAAGTCAAGGTTTGATGATGGGTGTGCCGACGGGCACCAAGCCGAAAGTTGAACAGGATCGGCTGCTGCCGATCCTGGCCCATGGCTTGCAGTGTATGTCCATGAGCTTTGTGGCGTCGGATCGTACGCCCGCCATTTGGCGTGGTCCTATGGCCAGCGGCGCGCTTCAACAACTGTTGACCCAGACTGATTGGCAGGCGGTCGATGTGCTAGTGGTCGATATGCCGCCGGGTACCGGCGATATCCAATTGACCATGGCGCAGAATGTGCCACTGGCGGGCGCCGTGATAGTCACAACGCCGCAGGACATCGCCTTGCTGGATGCTCGCAAGGGCATCGAGATGTTTCGCAAAGTAGCTGTGCCGCTGTTTGGCATTGTTGAGAACATGAGTACCCACGTGTGTCGTGAGTGCGGCCATCAGGAGGCAATCTTTGGCGAGGGTGGTGGTGACGCTATCGCTACTGAGTACGGGGTTCGAGTCCTGGCCAGGCTGCCTTTGTCGATGGATATACGACAGCAGGCCGACGGCGGTCGACCGCCGCTGGTAGCCGACCCAGACGGTACAGCCAGTCAGCAGTTTCGCGGAATGGCGAGAGAGATTCTGACAATGATGGATGCCCAGGTAGCAACTGGACCCTTGATCCAGATTGTCGAAGATTAAACGGTTGGCAGCGAAATTCATTCGTGTATGATGCCCGATCGCGACATGCACCTATCGGCGTAGAGGGAAAAATGGCAATAAAATCAGATCGTTGGATTCGCCAGATGGCGCGGGAACATGACATGATCTCACCTTTCGAGGCGAGTCAGGTAAAGGAGTCTGGCGGCCAACGCTTGATTTCCTATGGCACCTCAAGTTACGGCTACGATGTGCGTTGCTCCAATGACTTTAAGGTGTTCACCAATATCCATTCCGCGACGGTCGACCCCAAAGCCTTTGATGATAGAAGCTTTGTCGATATCAAGAGCGACGTCTGCATCATTCCCCCCAATTCATTTGCCCTTGCGCGCACAGTCGAGTATTTCAAGATTCCGCGCAGTGTCTTGACAATTTGTCTCGGCAAATCAACCTATGCGCGCTGTGGCATCATCGTGAATGTCACTCCGCTTGAGCCGGAATGGGAAGGTCATGTGACTTTGGAATTTTCGAATACGACCACCCTGCCAGCCAAAATTTATGCCAATGAGGGCGTCGCCCAGATGTTGTTTTTCGAATCTGATGAAGTCTGCGAGATGTCTTACAAGGATCGGGGTGGCAAATACCAGGGCCAAACCGGAGTGACGCTACCCAGGACTTGAGTCGCGGGTTGCCGGGCTTGGGGTACCCTTGATGACTTGGCCTTGAAAGTAAGCCTCTTTGAGGGTCAGCTCAAAGCCGCCACCTTTGGTTTCTTCCTGAAGAAAGCGTATCAATAGAAAGTCATAGGCGGGAGCGAGCCAGAAGGTCGTGGTTCTAGCGCTCTCGGTTCTGATTCGAGAGATCTTCAGAGCCGTGAAGTTTCCAATGGGTGTGGTGACATTTTCTTCGCCAAGCACTTCAAAGCTGTAAGTTTTCAGTTGGCCGTCGTCGGCTACCTGGTAGGACAGGTGTGGCCAAGGTTGCTGCTGTCGGTAGGCGGTTAATAGTTCATAGCGCATCTGGAGTTGGTAGGACAGCTTGTCGAGGGCTCCTGGCGGAATCTGCAAAGTCCAGAGGTCCCCCGGCGCCAAGCTGAGAACCTGGCGACTCGGCCAGTCAAAACGCAAAACTGTATCTCGATTTTTACCGATTCCCTGCCGATGATACTGATATTCAGTTGGCATGAGTTTGTTCTCAGGTGTCAGCGTGAGATGTGACACCTCGCTGACAGAAGCAAAGATTGAGGTTGCGGTTGACGTCAGAACGAATCGATTGTCAGCATCTCTCTGCAGCTCTCGAATACCGGTGGCACGAACGGGAAGGCCCTTGTAATCTGCCTTGTAAACGGCCTTAAAGGGTGTCGGCACGATTTGTAACTGAGCCGATAGCACCGCAGTCTTGGCGTCAGCTGCGGTTTCAGTCGCGGGTTCGAGGCGTGCGTCGTCCGTGGGCGAAGAGGCGCCTACGGTGGGCTGGGCCCAGCTCGAGAGGCAGATCGCCAGAGCAGATATGCAGGCGCTCAGGTGACCGGTGCTGGCACGATTGAGAAAGAGGTGCAACATAACTTGCTTGTAAATCCTTGTTTAGTCGATGACAATTCCCACATGTTTGGTGCTGGCAAAGTGCGAGCTCGATGGAAAAAACCAGATCAGCTCATTGTGACCTATGTTTGCAGCTTGCAAATGCTCGAACTTTTCTAAACAAGCACTAAACAAGCACTAAACAAGCACTAAACAAGCACTAAATAAATAAGGGCTGCAGCCTGTGGCTTGGGGCCCTTGAGCAGATAGTGTGAGATGGGCCATGCGATACGCACAACATCATCTGTCTCTGGTTATGTCGAGTCAGCTGGAAAAAGCTTTTGTTATAAACACCCCCAAGCTCAGTGCATAGAGGGCTCGCGGTTATATTATAAGGATGCTACTCATTAATCATAGTTCATATTGGTCTGCAACCACGTACTGTCAAAGGCTCCTGATACTGCTCTTGGGTTTCTGGATGCCATCTGCCGGCGCAGTTATTGTCGATGACCTGTATGTTGCCGAAGTGCTGGTCAATGCGCAGGATGACGGGCAGCTTAACAGCGGTGCCCGTGCTGGATTGCTGCAGGTGCTGGTTCGAGTCTCTGGCAGTCGGGCTGTTGCCGAAAGCCCTCAGGTCCGTGCTGCTCTGGCGCAGCCGCAGTCTTATTTTTATCAGTACAGTTATGAATCGACAGATCGCATGCTTCAGATAGGTGAGGCGCGAGTGCCGGCGAGGACATTGCGTTTGACCTTTGAGCCAAGTGCGATCGCCCGTTTGCTGCGCCAGTCGGGGCTTTCGATCTGGGGCAGCAACCGGCCCAGTGTCCTGGCCTGGGTGGCGGTATCCAATGCCAGCAATCGTCGCCTGCTGGCAGAGCAGGATCCTTCTCCCTTGCTTGCCGCGCTGAATACCCATGCCAGGCTTCGTGGAGTGCCGATCATGTATCCCTTGTTGGATCTTGAGGACACCAGTCAGCTGTCGACGGCGGAGGTCTGGGGGGCTTTTCAGGCTGAGATAGAACGTGCATCGGTCCGTTATAAGCCCGATGTGGTATTGTCTGGTCGTGTCCAAAAAGACCCGATGGGTCGCTGGGTGGGGTTTTGGTCTTACCGACTGGACCAGACCTGGATGGAATATGACAACAGTGGCTTTTCTGAAGACGAACTGATGGCCGATATGGTGAATCATCTGGTTGATCAGCTCGCTACTCGCTATGCGCTGGACTCTTCACGGGGCAGCATGCTGGTCAGTGTGGACGGGATTGACAGTCTGGAGGACTATGCCAGTGTCAGCCAGTATCTGGAAGCACTGACGCCGGTACTCAGCAGTTCGGTGGTCGAAGTGAAGGGGCCACAAATTCTGTTTCGTTTGATAACAGAAGGCCAAAGTCAGCAGTTGATCGAAATAATTCGGCTGGATGAAAAGATGAGTCTCGAAAATGACGGCAGTGGGTCCGGCGATGGCGGAACCTTGTATTATCGCTGGTTGTTGTGAGGCAATCCCGCCATTACTGCGCTCGTCTTCTTTTCCAGTCTTTTCATCTTTTCTAGTCTTTTCATTGGGGATGCGTACATTGATGTTGACGAGTACACAAAAATTACTTTTGCTGTTCAGTCTGGCAGTGCTACTCCTGTTGGTCTATCTGCTTCAACCCATATTGACGCCGTTTCTCGTAGGCTTAGCGCTGGCCTACCTGGGAGATCCGGTGGTGGATCGACTTCAAACCTGGAGGTTGGGTCGAACCGGTGCGGTAGCACTTGTTTTCACTGGTTTCTTTGTGCTCTTGGGCGGTTCAATCCTTATTCTGGTGCCTATGTTGACGAAAGAAGTGGGTCGTTTGATTGTCGCCATTCCAAATTTTTTAGCATTGTTACAGCAACACGTCAGTCCGTTGCTGCTGGAGTATTTTGGGGTCGATCCCTTTGATATCAAGTTGGCCGAATTCAAAACTCGACTGGCGCAGCATTGGCAACAGGCTGGGGGTATGGCAGGGCGCCTGCTGACTGAGGTAACCTCTTCCGGTTTCGCAATGCTCGGCTGGTTGATGAACATTGCGCTGATACCTGTCGTTGCCTTCTATCTGCTGCGAGACTGGGATCTGCTGGTTGAGCGCATCCATAATATGATTCCGCGCCAGTTTGTCACGACCACGGTGAATTTGACCAAGGAGTGTGACGAGGTCTTGAGTGCATTTCTGCGGGGTCAGTTGCTCATTATGTTGCTGCTGGGTTGTATCTATGCGTTGGGTTTGGCGCTAATCGGACTTGATCTCGCGCTTATCATCGGTTTGTTGGCTGGTCTTGCGAGTCTGGTGCCGTATCTGGGTTTTATTGTTGGTATCCTTGCCGCAAGTATCGCCGCCATTTTGCAGTTCCAAGAGTTCATGCCTTTAGTTTACGTGGCTTTGGTTTTTGGTGTGGGTCAGTTGCTCGAGGGTTCTCTGCTGACGCCGCTGCTGGTGGGTGACCGAATTGGGTTGCATCCGGTGGCAGTCATCTTCGCGGTGCTTGCTGGTGGCCAATTATTCGGGTTTGTTGGCGTCTTACTGGCGTTACCCATAGCTGCAGTTGTCATGGTGTTTGTTAGACACCTTTATGGTCAATATAGAACCAGCCAGTATTACGAATCCCGTGACGAGGCCTGATTTGAAAAATGGAACTCGACAGTTAGCACTGGACATCACGTTGCGTGAAGATGCGACCTTTGCCAACTACGTTGGTGAAGCCAAATTGCGAATTGATCATCCAGGTCAGCTGGTATATCTCTGGGGACCTCCACAGACGGGGCGTAGCCATTTGCTGCAAGCCTGTTGCCAGGGTGTGGCTGGTGGCATTTACCTTGCGGGTCTGCATAAATTATCGGCGCAGATTCTCGAGCAACTCGATGCGATGCCGCTGGTCTGTCTTGATGATATTGATTTGATTGTAGGTCAGGCGGAATGGGAGGAGGCGCTGTTTCATTTGATCAATGGTCTTAAAGACGGCGGCAAGCGAGTCATAGTCGCGGCGTGCCAAGCGCCGCGGCAGTTGCCGGTCAAGTTACCGGACCTGCACTCGCGTCTACTGGGTGCAGTCGCGGTCGAGACCGACACATTGAACGATGCTCAAAAGCTCGCGGTCCTGCAGCAGCGGGCTAGAGGTCGAGGCTTCGCTCTGAGTGATGATGTGGGTCAATATGTGATGAGTCGGGCTGCGCGCGATATGAGCAATCTTGTGACGATGTTGGAGCAACTGGAGCGGGAGTCTTTGCGCTATCAGAAGAAAATCACCATTCCATTTGCCAAACAAGTCCTGAGTTTATGAGGGTCACCGTTTGCGAGGCAGGCTGTGAGTAAACGAATCCTATTTACCGGTGGTGGTACCGCCGGTCATGTCACGCCCAATATAGCTCTGATTGAAGCGCTCAAGGCGAAGCAGTGGACGATTGATTATGTAGGGTCTCAAACCGGCATAGAGCGGCAGCTGATTGAGCCACTGGCAGTTCCGTTCCATGGCATCAAAACGGGCAAATTACGGCGATATTTTTCCTGGCAGAATTTCATCGACCCGGGCCTTATCGCTTGGGGTTTTCTGCAGAGCCTGTTGCTGTGTTTACGACTTCGCCCAAATGTTGTGTTTTCCAAAGGGGGATTTGTTGCTGTGCCTTTGGTCGTTGCGGCCTGGGTCTGCCGTATTCCTGTGATTAGTCATGAATCAGACATGACGCCGGGACTGGCTAACAGGTTGTGCTTTCCGTTTTCTCGATGGATCTGCGTGAACTTTCCTCAAACCGCGACACACCTGCCTACGAATAAGGTCCTGGTTACAGGTTCTCCGGTGAGAACACAGTTGTTAAATGGCGACTCGACGCGAGCCCGAGCAGAATACGGACTGGCCGGAATCAAGCCGCTGTTGCTCGTCTTTGGTGGCAGCCTGGGCGCGAATGTGATCAATCGAGTTGTTCGCCAAAGCCTGAATGCCTTGCTCGATCAGTTTGATCTCATTCATGTGGTCGGCGCGGGCAATCTCGATGAAAGTCTGACAGCTCGAGCTGGGTATATTCAGCGTGAATATATTCACGGGGGTTTTGGTGATGTGCTTGCCGCCGCGGATCTGGTCCTCTCCAGAGCCGGCGCGAACAGTATTTATGAGTTACTGATTACCCGTACTCCGCATATTCTGGTGCCTTTATCGGCAGCGGCGAGCCGAGGTGATCAATTGATCAATGCCAGAACATTCCAGCAAGCGGGCATGAGTGAGGTATTGTACGAGGATCAACTGAGTGAGCCTGCGCTACTCGAGTGTATTCACAGAATTTATGCCCAGCGGAAGACGATTGAAGCACGTCTGTCTGATTTTAAGATTCATGACAGTGTTGCGATGATCTCTGCGCTTATTCATCAGGCGGCTGAAGAAAAGACTGGTGGAGTTGAGACAAAGCTATAACTGAAGCTGTGGGTATTGCAGAAAAATCCTTCAGGGCGATGGATCTTTTCGAGTTTGGTGTTATACTAAACCACAACACCATATGACTATACGGCAGATCACTGATGCAAATCAGCTGGAATGAGACAGACCCCATTTATCGACAGTTACACGATCGCATGATTGAGTTGATGCTGGAGGGCGTCTACGTTGACGGTGATCCATTACCCTCGGTTCGACAGATTGCCAGTGACCACAGGGTCAACCCCATCACAGTCTCCAAAGCCTATCAGTGGTTAGTAGATGACGGTCTCGTGGAAAAACGTCGCGGTTTGGGTATGTACATGACTGAAGGCGCAGCTGAACGTCTTGTGGTTGTCGAGCGAAACAAGTTCTTGAATGAGGAGTGGCCTCGAATCAGTGCCAAGATTGAGCGACTGGGTTTGTCCGCGACAGAATTGCTGAAAGATAGGAGTGCGAAATCATGAGTGTCGTTGTGCAGGCACAAGGCGTGTCGAAACATTACGGTGGTTTTGCAGCCCTGAAGGATATTAACTTTACGATCCGCAAGGGCTCCATCGTGGGTCTGATAGGGCCTAATGGTGCCGGTAAAACCACAACGCTCAAGGCCCTGCTGGGTCTGACAGGTTTCGAGGGCCAATTGACTGTGATGGGGCAAGATCCGCGAAAGGGCCGCCACCACATTATGGAAAATGTCTGTTTCGTGGCTGATGTTGGCATCCTGCCGAGGTGGTTGTCGGTGGGTGAGGCGCTGGATTACGTTGAGGGTGTACATCCGCGTTTCAATCGAAGCAAGGCTGAGGCAATGCTGGCTGAGACGCAGATTCGTAATCATCGCCAGAAAGTGAAGCAGCTATCAAAAGGTATGGTGACCCAACTGCATCTGGCGTTGGTCATGGCGATAGATGTTGAGCTTCTGGTGCTTGATGAGCCGACCCTGGGGCTGGATATACTCTATCGTAAAGCTTTTTATGATCGGTTACTGAACGATTACTTTGACCATGAGACCAGTATTATCATCAGCACACACCAGGTTGAAGAAATAGAATCTCTGTTATCCCACCTGTTGTTCATCGATCAGGGGAGCATAGTCCTTGACAGCGCGATGGATGAGTTGGGCAATGCCTTTACAGAGGTCCTGGTGGAGCCCGATCAAGTGGCTGCTGCTGAGGCGCAGCAACCCATTCATGTGCGTGATCTTTTGGGTCGAAAGAGCATGATTTTTGAAGGCGTCAATCCAGCCAGTCTGGCAAGACTGGGTACGCTGAAGATTCCCTCGGTTGCCGATTTGTTTGTTGCCAAATTACAGAAGAAAGCGGGTCTGGAAAGAGGTCGATCATGAAGATATTGCCAATTTTGTTAAAACGTGAGTTTTGGGAACATCGCAAAACATTTTTCTACCTGCCGCTAATCATCCTGGTGTTGTCTGTAATCTTTCTGATTGCAGCAGTTTTCACGCTGCAAATCGCCGGTGAGGGCATTATTATCAGCGGTTCTATTCAGATAAATGAAGGGGGACCAGAGCAACGAACCGAGACGAATGAGTATTCCAACATGCCTATCAATGCGTTATTTGGGGATCAGTTGACTCAATTCGCTGCACTCGAACCGAAGCAGCGCGAGGCGGTCCTGAATACCGCCTATCTACTGATGGCGACGCCATTGGTATCTGTTCTCTGGGTCGTGGTGTTCATGTATTTTTTGACCTGTCTGTATGATGACCGCAAGGACCGAAGCATTCTGTTCTGGAAATCCATGCCGGTATCGGATGCCATGACGGTCATCTCGAAACTCTTGACAGGTCTGTTGTTGGTGCCTGGAATCTACCTGGTTGTTATGATGATACTGCAGCTCATTCTCCTGCTGACGTCTTTGATGGCAGCAGTGGGATCCTCGATTGATATCTGGGCGACATTGATAGCGCCCGCACAGATTGTGACGCGCTGGATACAGATGACAGCGTTTTTCCTGTTTGTTGCAATCTGGTGTCTGCCGATTTTTGCCTGGGTTCTTTTTGTTTCATCGTGGGCGCGTTCGGTACCCCTCGCGTGGGTGATCGGAATACCCTTCGTCCTGGTGATCATTGAGTGGCTTGCCCTGCGAGGTGAGTTGCTACGTGAGTTTATTGCTCAGCACGCTTTTCCGGGTGGGTTTTTCAGTCGCTTATCCGGCGGGATCGGCGAGCTATATCAGCAACTCCTGAGTCTTGAGGTGCTTTTGAGTCTCGTGCTTTCTGCCTTGCTGCTGTATGGCGCAATTTACTTCAGAGGCAAAGCCGATGAGCTCTGAGTCGATTGCTCCATGACTGTACCTATGCTGATGAGTCGGTGATCTCACCGAAATAGGCTTGCCCCATGTGTGATTCTGAGCGCGCCAGTAAACCTGTTAGAAACCCGTTAGAGAACCCGTTAGCGAGCCTGGTTTCGAGGCTGGGGCTCGTGTCTGGGTTTGAGGCTGGATTGCATCTGACGAGCCGTGCTATTGCAAAGGTGAAAATCTGGGTAGACTAGGTCAAGGTCAAATGACGAGGAATTACTGATGCTGACGTTAAGCCTGTCTTGCCTGTTTTTTCTTCTCACCCACTTGGGTATCTCTAGTACGGGCTTGCGCCCTTGGTTGGTATCAGTCGTCGGCGAATCTATCTACCTGATCGGCTATTCGATCCTCGCCTTCGTGCCCCTTGGTGTCATGATTCACAGCTATATCCACCTTGATCACAATCCCGACCTTTGGCGAATCACCGCGGCCCATCAATTGATCGCGAAGCTGATCATGCCATTGGCGTTGGTATTTCTGGTTGCTGGCCTGATGAGCAAGAATCCTACGGGTGTGAAGATGGAGGAACTGGTCCATGAGGTCACCGGTTACCGAATGCCTGGTATTCTGAAAATCACTCGCCACCCGGTGCAATGGGGCATTTTATTGTGGGCGATTGCGCACCTGCTGGGTAACAGCGATCTGGCGTCTTTAGTATTTTTCTGCACTTTTGCCTTACTGGCTTTCCTTGGCACTATCGCCATGGATCTAAAACATCGAGACAGTCAGGATCCTGACTGGCAAGCATTTTATGCGCTAACCTCGAATGTTCCGTTCGCCGGACTGCTAGCCGGAAAGACTCGCCTGGCATTCGGTGATGTGAACTGGGCTGCTGTCATCATTGGACTGACCCTCTACGCCACCGTTTACTACTACCACGGATTGATTTCAGGCGTGTCCCTGATGTAATTCAGCGAGTTGGTGCGGCAATTTCTCGGTAGCTGCTGGATTTTTCATGGCTGCAATAGCATCAAAGGTCATCTCAATAGACGCTATGCGTTTTTTCTGCTCGTAGATAGAGCACACCAGCATCAGTTCATCCGCACCCGTTGAACCAATAAATCGCTCTATAGCTGCGCCCACTGTTTGCGGTGAGCCGACCGCCGAGCAGCTCGCCACCTGATCCAGCATGGACTTTTCCTGCGCCGTCAAGGTTGAATCGAAATTCTCTATCGGTGGCGGTAATTGACCCGGTGTGCCGCGCCGCAGATTCAGAAAGGACTGGACGGCAGAAGAACGTAGGTAGATGGCCTCAGCGTCAGTTGTTGCCGTACAGACATTAAAGCCCAGCATGACGTGCGGCTTCTGTAGTTGTGCTGATGGCTTGAATTGGGCGCGATAGAGTTCGATAGCGGGCAGCATATAATCGGGTGCAAAGTGCGATGCAAAAGCGAAAGGTAGACCCAGCATGGCTGCAAGCTGCGCGCCAAATAAGCTCGAGCCCAGTATCCAAAGGGGTACCTGGGTACCAAAGCCAGGTACTGCTGTGACCCGCTGACCGGGTTGAATGGGACCCAGATAGTGTTGGAGTTCAACCACGTCTCGAGGAAAGTCGTCGATATCGCCGGTCAAGGTTCTTCTAAGCGCATGAGCCGTTATCTGGTCGGTGCCCGGCGCTCGCCCCAGGCCCAGGTCGATACGGTTGGGAAACAGGCTGGCGAGGGTGCCGAATTGCTCGGCAATCATCAGAGGCGCATGGTTGGGCAGCATGATACCGCCCGCGCCCACGCGAATGTGACGGGTGCCGCCTGCTATGTGACCTATAACGACAGCTGTGGCGGCGCTCGCGATACCCCGCATATTATGATGTTCAGCAACCCAGAAACGCCGCGCACCAAGGCGTTCGGCGTGCTGTGCCAGTTCAAGGCTGTTGTGCAGGGCTATGCCAGCAGAGCTGCCCTGAGTAATCGGTACCAGGTCAAGAATTGAGAAGGCTGTCATGTCAAGGTAACTTCAAAATGGATTGGCAACATCATAAGTGGAAATGAGCAGAAAGCGAAACTGTCCGCGCTGAGGTGTGCAAGGTATCAAGACGAGGTCCCGTCGCCTGAAATAATCCGCAGGCGCCAAGCTGATCCCTCGTGGCAAGTGGGCTTTCGCCGGGCCATCTATCGGTCCTGAGTAGCGGCGGGTGTGCCGTGGTCAGTCTAAGTCATGGTCAATTGATCGAGTAAAAATTTGCTCCGCTCGCAGCGCCGGCTTCGTGTAATATGTGCGCGGTCAATAGAGGTAGCAATATGTACAAGGTTAAAACAATCAACAATATCTCAGCCAAAGGGCTGGATCGGTTTTCTCGTGAGCGTTTCCAGCTGAGTGGCGACCTGCCGAACCCAGATGCGATTTTGGTACGCAGCCAGAAGCTGACGACAAATGACATAACGCCGGCATTGCGTGCCGTTGGTCGGGCAGGTGCTGGGGTCAATAATATTCCCGTGGCCGAATACACCGACAAGGGTATCGTTGTCTTCAATACACCAGGTGCCAACGCCAATGCCGTCAAGGAGCTGGTCTTGGCAGGCATGTTGCTATCCCAGCGGGGCATAGTCGAGGGCATGGCTTATGTGGAGAGTCTTGATGGCGCGACCGATAAAGCGGCAATGAACCAGCAAGTTGAGGCGGCCAAAAAGCAGTTCAAAGGTGGCGAACTCAAGGGTAAGACCCTGGGAATTCTTGGGCTCGGCGCTATTGGTTCTATGGTTGCGGATATGGCGCTGCAGCTGGGTATGACCGTGCTTGGCTATGATCCGGCCCTGTCGGTTGACGCGGCGTGGCGTCTTTCAAGTCAGGTGCAGAAAGTCGACAATATGCAGGCCTTGTTTGCACGGTCGGATCTGGTAACCCTGCATGTTCCGGCGTTGGACTCAACCATCGGTATTATCAATGCCGAAACGCTGATGTCATTCAGGCCCGGCGCCATTCTGTTGAACTTCGCTCGCGAAGAGCTGGTGAACAATCAGGATCTGTTGGCGGCCTTGAAGGCCGGTCACATAGCCCAGTATATTTCTGATTTTCCAACGCCGAGTTTGATCGGTCAAAAGGGTGTCTCGGCGACGCCGCATCTGGGTGCTAGCACCGAGGAGGCAGAGGAAAATTGTGCGGTGATGGTCGCTGATCAAGTGATCGACTTCCTCGAAAACGGCAATATTCGCAATTCAGTCAATTTTCCCAACGTGACCCTGGAGCGCACTAAGGGTTACCGGATTGCGCTCGCAAACCGGAATGTTCCCCGTATTCTGGGCAGCGTCTTATCCATTCTGGCCGATCGAAACATCAACGTTATCGATATGCTCAACAAGAGCCGAGAGGACGTGGCCTACAATCTGATCGACATAGAGAGTGAGCCAGTAGACGAGTTGGTCCGTGCCATCGAAGGCATTGACGGTGTCATTAATGTCAGGGTGTTTTAAGCGACTCAGCCAGGCTTTCTCGCCCTAGCAAGCGCCTGTTGAGCCCTAGGCATAGTCACCTGTTCGCTATTGTGGGGGAGTGCACTCTGAAGTCTCGAAGCATAAATCGTTCGGCGCTGAGAAATCCTTGCCACTGAGGATCAATCGCGCCGGGCTCTCGGGTGATTAATCGGGCCAGATGTTCGCCGCAAAGCGGAGCGTGGGTGGCGCCGTGGGAACCCAGCGCAGCACACAGATACAGACCCGGCTGATACGCCGCGAAGGCAGGCTGGTTTCGAGTTTGTCTCTGGCACCAGTGAGAGAGCGCTTGCCAGTCTGGAATAGCGCCGATCACAGGCAGTCGATCCCGACTCGCCGCTCGTACCCCGGCGTGGGCCGCCACTACCTGAGTCTTGCCGGGTAGAAAGGCCGCGAGTCGTGCCTCCAATTCCTGTGTGTCGGCGTCGGTAATCACCTGCGAGACAGAGTCGCGCTGGTGAGTGCCACTGACTGTCTGTAGGCCATTTGTAGCCGGTGGAAAGATGGAAACGGGACCGCTGAAGACCTGTTCAAGGGTGCTACCCGCGTAGTTTTTTATCTGGATCGCCTGGCCGCGATTTTGGCTCAGATTCAGCGGTAGAGTCTGAACCAAGGGGCTTGCGCCGGTTGCAATGATCACTGTGTCTGCGGAAGTGATAGTCTGTCCTTCGGCATCAAACAGAAGCCAGCTATCCCTGCAGCGTTCTAGCTTCTCAACTCGAGTCCTGGTTCTGATTGAAATGTCGTCGAGGATACCGCTGAAGGCCTCGCGAGCAGAGAGCCAACCAGCGGTTGGAAAGTACAAGCTCGTCAGCTTAGGGTCGAGGGGAGATTGGGTCAATTGTGCGAAGCTATCGGGAAAATGTTGGGCAATTTTTTCCACTCGAGCTTGCAACGCCTGAGTGCTGGGCGTCAGGTGAAATCCGCAGGCATGGTAGTGACCCTGTTGCTCCAGATATTGAAATGCCGCCAGCGAGAATCTTGCGCGATTGTCGGGTAAGGCGGCCAATTGCGGATAAACAGCCAATTGCGGAATGCAAGATGCACTCATCAGTGGTTCATCTCGCGCCTCGAGGATTTCGACTTCAATGCCGCGACGTAGCAGCGCAGCCGCGCAGTTCAGCCCCGCCAGGCCAGCACCGATGATGACGACTCGAGAGACTCTGGCGTGGGCAGGACGCGGCGCTGCCTTTGGAATAGAGGCCGTCAGCATTTCTGCTTTACCGGCAAATCCGGGTATTTTCTTGATTTCAAAGCCAGCCGCAGTCAATCCTCGTTTGACCTTGCCCGCCACCGAATAGGTCGATACTGTCGTTTTATTATGGCTCAACTGGGCAAACCGAGTGAACAGGTTGGGATCCCACATGGCTTCATTTTGTGCGGGACTGAAACCGTCCAGGAAAAATGCATCCACCGGTTCGCGAAGAGAAGGTGTTGCAGCACTAATATCCTCATAGATTAGGTTTAGACAGATATTCTCTGTAATCCATAAGGGGTGCATGCCCTGTGCCGGTAGCGGGTATTTGGTGAGCAGAAGTTGTGCTAGCTCATGCAATTGCTGAGCTTCTGGATCAGAATCTGTGGCTGGGCAGAGGCGAGCGTACAGCCGCGCCAAATCTGAAGGCCTAACAGGTGCATATTCGATTGCCTGATAATGCAGCAGCTTTCCAGGTGGCGCCAGCTTGCGCCAGAGTCGAGCAGCGAGCAAAAAATTCAGACCGAAACCAAAGCCAGTTTCAAGAATTGTAAAATGGGGCTGATCCAGGTTAAGCCAGCGTTGCTTCAGCTGGCTCGCCTCAATGAAGACGTGCTGCTTCTCAGCAAGGCCGCCATTCCGGTGCCAATAGATATCGGCGAAGGCCTCAGACCAGGGGCTTGAATCGTCGTGCCAGTTGATTCGAGCATGTTCAAGTAAATAGCCGGAGTGGCCCAGAGCATGGCTCATAGGGTCGCGACTGGGTGCGCTGGGTCGGTAATCCATTCACTCCAGGAGCCGGGGTAGAGTGCAGGTTCAGGGTAGCCTGCGTGCACCAGGGCCAGAATGTTGTGTGCTGCCGTGACACCTGACCCACAATAGCAAATGACTTCAGCGTTCGGCTCGACGCCAAGTGTTGCAAAGCGCTGCTGCAATTGTGCCGGGCTATAGAACCTGCCCGTTGCGGCATCAATGTTGGCGCCAAAGGGTGCGCAGATGGCACCAGGAATATGCCCGGCGACCGGGTCAATGGGTTCCGTCTTGCCGTCAAAACGCGGCCTGTCTCGAGCATCCAGCAGCCTACCCTGAGGCGCTAACAGCTCAGCCGCAGACACTTGGCGGGTGCTGGCAGGTCGAATAGTAAAAGCTGTCTCAGGAAAGCTGCCAATTCGGTTCGAAGGTACTTGACCTGCGGCCAGCCAGGCCTGATAGCCTCCATCTAAAACCGCGACATTCGTATGTCCAAGCCAGCGCAGCATCCACCAAAGACGGGCAGCATAGGCGCCGGTATCGTTGTCATAGGCAACAACCAAGGCGTCCTGATCTACCCCCCAGCGACCAAGGGTCGTCGCAAAGGTGATTGGTGCTGGTAATGGATGCCGACCAGTTCGACCAGGAATGATCTCTGCACTCAGGTCTCGATTAAGGTCAACGTACTGGGCTCCGTCAATGTGTCCAACGGTGTATTGCGCAAGTCCAGCTGAGGGGTCAAGGAGTGATGAGCGGCAGTCGAAGAGGCGCAGATGTTCATGGCCCTGAAGCTCAACCAGGGTTGTCACATCAATCAGTGTGCTTAGCATTGGTGCAGTCATGGTCAACCTCCACTGAGTTTTACCGAGTAACCAAGCGCTTCAAGCTCAGTCTTGATCTCAGTGCGCTTGTCGCCCTGTATGAGAATAACGCCAGCTTCAATCGAGCCTCCGACTCCGCACTTGTTCTTGAGTTGTTTGGCGAGAGTTTTCAGATCCTCTGCCTTCAGTGGTAATCCACTGATCGCGATCACCGGTTTACCGGCTCGACCCTTGACCTGACGTTGAAGTCGAACAACACCATCTGTGTTGAGCGTCAATTCGGGCTTGCCACAGACACAGAGATTGATGGCGGCACCGCACTCAGGACAGTGACGACCCATATCGGTTGAATAGACCAAGCGTTTCTTCTGCATCAATCGCTAACCCTTCGCCTGAAGTTGCGAGTCGTCCCAGTTCTCTAAAGATGAGCTCACTTAAAATGCGCTCTCCTAGTATAGGTTCTCTTATGAGGAGTTGCTTGAATATCAGTTGTCTGAATAGATGTACACACCAAGATCGTCGTTGCGGGCGGTCTGACAAAAGTGCACCAGTAAAAAGATGAAGTCCAGCAGATCGTCGACTTCTAAACCCAATGCCTCAATCTCCTGGCATTCAGTCCAGAGGCTGGCAAATTCTTCGACCTGGTCTTCTTCCAGTTCTGCCAGCTGCCTCATCAAGTTAGACTCAAGACGATAGAGGTAAGGTCCCTCTTCACTCAGTTCCCGATCCAGTATTTCCAGGTCGAAGGCCTCAGCAACGAAACCGCCAGTCACCAACGCATAGAGCTGGGTTCTGGCGTCACGGTGGAATTGTTGGCTCGACATGCAGACAAAGCTGCTGGCTGGGTTCTCATCTATCTCGAGTTCCGCGACATCATCCGGGTGACCGATAAAAAATATCTGGTGCATGGCTCTGCGCTCTAGATCGTCTCAACCTGGTCTGCCTGAAGGCCTTTGTCGCCCTCTATGACGACGAACTGGACGCGATCGCCTTCAGCGATAGCGCGTCGGCCGTTGCCTTCAATATTCCGGTAGTGAACAAAAATGTCATCGCCTGCATCTCGCGTAATAAAGCCAAAACCCTTTTTGACGTTAAACCACTTCACGATCCCGGTTTCCTTGGCGCTGTTAACTCGAGCAGGTCGAGTGGCGGTTTTTGCCGTGGCTTTGCGCTTGGTTTGTGAACTGGATCGACCTGTTGGTTTTTTGAAAGCACCCGCTGATAAGCGGCAGCCGAGAAAGACGGCAACGATAAAGGTCGACAGAACAGCCAGTTCGATGCCGGTGGGGATGGCGGGTGAGCCTTTCAGCAATTGGCTGACAAAGTAGGCGGTGGAGCCAATAATCAGGCTCAGGACAAAATGTTTGACGAGTGGATTCATAATAATCAGTTTCAGTGAAATGTGAGAGGGAAAAAGGGTAGCGGCTGAAAAACCTGCAGCCACGAGCAGATGACCCCAATGAAGTGCGGCGAATAGTATGTGAACTAGCCAGATTTTTCCAGAATAGCCTTGTATTCTTCGACAGTGGGCTTCAATCCGGCCCACAACGCGTCAGTGATCAAGGCGTGACCGATAGACACCTCCGCTACGGATCCGACTCGACGGCAAAACTCACCCAAGTTTTGCTGGTTAAGATCATGGCCGGCATTGATACCGAGGCCCAGTTGCTGCGCAACTTTGCCAGCTGCTATAAAAGTGGTGAGGACGGCCTCATGATCACCATATTGGTCAGCATAGGGTCCTGTGTAGAACTCGATTCGATCGATACCTAGGGCCGCTGCCCGCTCGAGCTGAGCAGCGACGGGGTCCATAAAAAGGCTGACGCGAATGCCAAGGGCCCTGAGTTCATCGATGATTGACTTGAGTGCCGAAGTATCACCGCTAAGATCCCAACCATGATCAGAGGTGAGCTGAAAGGGATCGTCTGGTACCAGGGTGCATTGCTCAGGCAGGGTATCTCGTACTAATGCCATAAATCCGGGAAATCCATTGGATTCGCGCCCGGCAAAGGGGTTGCCTTCAATATTAAATTCAATGTCAGCGTACTGTGGCTGGCTGAGCAAACGGGCAAGATCATGGACATCTGATGGCCGAATATGCCGCAAGTCCGGGCGTGGATGGACAGTGATGCCTTGTGCCCCTGCTGCTATACAGGTCTCTGCGGCAGCAATTACGCTGGGTATCGTCGTGGTTCGAGAGTTGCGCAGTAATGCAATCTTATTCAGGTTTACCGATAGTTTCGTCATGGTCTACACCCACCCGCTGCTGACGCGCCGATGATAGATTCGGCGCGCGAAGAAAAATCCCAATAACAAGCTCAGTAGTACCGTGCCGGCACCCCGTAAAAACCAATCCTGGTCACTGCGGTCCTCAAGGGTCGCGTGGGTTTGCTGCAATTCATCAACCAGCACTAGCAAGGTCTCGCGCTCAGCCGTCAGAGCTTGATTTTGGCGTTGGATGTCAAGCACGTCCGCGGCTAGTTCCTTGATGTGTTGAACTTCTAATGCCAGCGCTTGATTAGATTTTTCCAGGGCCTGATTGTTTTTGATGAGGGCGGTTTGCTGCGCCGTTAGGTCGGCAAGTTTCGTCAAGTTCGCACTGTGCTCTGCCGTTAATTGGTTCATGCGCAATGTCATCTGGTCGAGCAAGTCTGCAGCGATGGGGGAAGTCACCAGATACTGGGTTTGAATCCAGCCCTCAAGGCCGTCACCCATTCGAACTCGGCTGTAACCGGTTTGCGGGTCCTCTTCGAGACGCTCCATGGCTGTGCCGCTGCGAATGCCTTTGTGTAGGATTTTGTACTCGTTCGTTTTTCCACTCCGCAACGGCACGTAGAGCTTGTCGTGGACGTAGACCGTCTCTGCTAATACCGCGGAGCAGGTGAAGACTGCTGCCATCAGCGGAATGGCCAGCGTCGAGAGTTTCAGGGAAGAACCTGCTTGAAAGGTTTTACGCTGACGTTGGCATAGACACCGGCAGCAACATAGGGATCAGCATCGGCCCAGGCTTGCGCCGCTGACAAGGAGGCAAACTCGGCAACCACTAGGCTACCGGAAAAGCCCGCTGCGCCTGGGTCCTCATTGTCGACCCTGGGATGAGGGCCTGCAAGCAACAATCTTCCCTCAGACACCAATTGGTTGAGTCTCAGCAGATGCGCCGGTCTAGCCTGTTGGCGCAGCGCCAGACTGTCGTCAATATCGGTGCTGATGATGGCGTATAACATAAAATTTCCTTTAATAGTCTGAGCTGCCAGTGCTTCTGCGTCTTGGACTTTTGCGCTTTAGAGCGACCATTGAACGGTGCTTTTCTATACAGTGCTTGTCTATCAGTACTTGTCTATCAGTGCTTTGGTATCAGTAGTTTTCTATCTGGCCTTCTGGATCAAGGCTCAGGCATGTTAGGTGGTTTAAGAATCAACGCGAGGCTTCTCGATCGGGTTGGTTTGGGGATCCTGCAGATGACCGCCACTGGACAGATAAATCAGGGTTAGCACAATATAACTTAGGGTGATCGCAAAGCCACCGATCAGCTTGTAGCTGACCCAAAAAGCCAGGCTGAAGTTAAACGCTACAACCAGATTGAGTGCTCCGGCAATAAAAAATCCAAGACTCCAGCCCAGGTTCAGGCGTAGCCAGACAGAATCGGGTAACCGCAGCTGTGCGCCGAGCATCTTCTTCAGCAGGTTATCTTTACCCAAAAACTGGCTTGCCAGCAGGCCCGCGGCAAACAACCAGTTTATGATGGTCGGCTTCCATTGGATAAACAATTCGTTACGTAACAGCAGAGTCGCGCCACCGAACAGCATGCTGATCCAGAATATGATCTGAGTTTTCCTCTCAATCCGCCGAGTCATCAGGTATTCGAGGCCAGCCTGGGCAGCAATGGCGACCATCAGGACCAGGGTGCTCAGATAAATATCCCGGCTGAAGAAAAACACCGCAGCAAATAGTGCGACGGGTACAAATTCAATGAATTGTTTCATAGGTCCTGTTCGGCTGTTGACCGGTGATTTTGTCAAGGCTCATCATAGAGCATTTCGTCCCTGATATTAAATCGTCGTAAATCATCGCAAAAGCATTAATATGCAAGCTACAGCAGTCGCCAAGGACAAGGGTGATCACTATGAGTCAATATTTCCAAATTCACCCGGATAACCCTCAGGTGCGCTTGATCCATCAAGCCGTCGACATTCTCCGTCAGGGCGGTGTTATTATCTATCCGACCGACTCTGCCTATGCCTTGGGCTGTCATATCGGTGACAAGCAGGCGTTGCAGAGAATTCGACAGATTCGTCGTTTAGACGATGATCACAACTTCAGTCTGGTCTGTCGCGACCTCTCTGACCTGGGTATTTATGCCAAGGTCAGCAACAGCGCCTATCGACTGCTGAAGGCCGCAACCCCTGGCCCCTATACCTTTGTCTTGCAAGCCACTAAAGAAGTTCCCCGTCGGCTGGTCAATCCCAAACGCAAGACCATTGGCCTGCGAGTGCCCGACAATGCTATCTGCAGCGCTTTACTCAGGGAATTGGGTGAGCCCATCATGAGCTCGAGCCTCATTCTGCCCGGTGATGAAGATCCCATGACGGATCCGCTGGAAATGCGCGATCTGTTGGAGAAACAGGTCGATCTGATTATAGATGGGGGTTTTTGCGGTCTGGAGAGCACCAGTGTGATTGACCTGGAAGGGGATCATCCGGTGATTCTGCGCGCAGGTCGCGGTGATCTCGGACTGTTCGGTGGCTGACGCCCTTCTGTGTTTGAGTTATTTGGTGTTTGAGTTAAAGGCACGGCTCAGCGTCGAGCCAGGGTGCAAGACAGCGGCTATGGGAATCATATATAATTCGAGGCTGAATCAGGATCGGCCTTACTCATGAAGGAATTCTCAAACCCGTTTGTGGAAGTGAGACTTCGCTGAGGCGATTGATTAAACGATCCCTAAAAAATTTCTAGAACTATTTCTGATTTTTTTATAAAACTTTTTATAAACCTTTTTATAAACACAGGCTTACAGAGCACCAGCATTGATATGCGCCCCGTCGAAAAATCTTTTAGTGTCACTAACCTCCAGGTGAAATTTTGATTTTGCATGAATCGCAAAAGCGCGTGCTATCCGGCATGCGCCCAACTGGCCGACTGCATCTGGGTCATTACCATGGTGTTCTGAAAAATTGGGTGCGCCTGCAGCACGAATTTGAATGCATGTTTTTTGTCGCCGACTGGCATGCGTTGACGACGCATTACGAGGATCCTCAGGTTATTGAAGAGCATGTCTGGACCACAGTCATAGATTGGTTGGCTGCGGGCGTTAATCCTGGTTCGGCGGCCCTGTTTATTCAGTCTAAAGTCCCAGAGCATGCCGAATTGCATTTGTTACTGTCGATGATCACGCCACTGAGTTGGCTGGAGCGGGTGCCTTCCTATAAGGACCAGCAGGCGAAACTGAACGAGCGGGATCTCGCCACCTACGGCTTTTTAGGATATCCATTGCTACAAAGTGCTGACATCCTGATTTATAAAGCGGGTCATGTGCCTGTGGGAGCCGATCAGGTTCCCCATGTCGAGATGACGCGAGAGATTGCACGGCGGTTCAATCATATTTACGGAAAACGCTTTGGTTTTATTGAGATGGCGGAAGCAGCCATCGAGAAGCTAGGTCGAAAAGGGGGTGCACAGTACCGTGAATTGCGCAAGGAGTTCCTCGAAAAGGGCAATGCCGAGTCACTAGCAAAAGCGCAGGCGTTACTTCAAGAACAAAGCAACATCTCTTTGGGAGATCGCGATCGACTCTACGGCTATCTGGAAGGCGGCGGCAAAGTCATTTTGCCTGAGCCTCAAGTGCTACTGACAGAAGCGTCTGTCATGCCCGGCCTTGACGGTCAGAAAATGTCCAAGTCCTACAATAACACCATCGCATTACGCGAGGATCCGAAGGTGGTTGAGCAGAAGATCAAGACCATGACCACCGATCCCGCACGGGTTCGGCGAACAGATCCCGGTGATCCCGATAAGTGTCCTGTGTTCAAGTTGCATGAAGTGTATTCTGATGAAGCCGCGCAAAGCTGGGTTCGACAGGGTTGCACTTCAGCGGGGATCGGCTGCATTGATTGCAAGCGACCGCTGATCGACGCGGTGCTTGAGGAACAAAAGCCGATGCGCGATCGTGCCAGGCAGTATGAAGAGAATCCTGACCTGGTCAGATCCATCGTTGCTGAGGGCTGTGAGAAGGCGCGAATGATTGCTAAAGCGACGCTGGAAGATGTGCGCGAGGCCATGGGGCTCGATTATCGTTAGGCGACAGGGTAAGGATGGCCGATGACTGAGATTATCTCGAGAGATCCGCAGCTAGAGAACCTTCTCGAGGATGTGCCGACGGCCGCCCGTCAGGTGGAAATGCCTTTTGCGATTGTTGATGGCAAGCCCATGACTAATATGCCAGTCGACCTGTACATTCCGCCAGACGCGCTCGAGGTCTTTCTAGAGGCCTTTGAAGGGCCGCTGGACCTGCTGCTGTATCTGATCAAGCGCCAAAACCTTGACATTCTGGACATCAAGGTTGCTGAAATTACTCGGCAGTACATGGATTACATTGGGCTGATGACTGGTATGCAGTTTGAACTGGCGGCCGAATATCTGGTAATGGCCGCCGTGCTGGCAGAAATCAAGTCGCGCATGCTGTTGCCTCGGCAAGCTGACGCAGAGGGAGAAGAAGACGATCCGCGCGCCGAACTGATTCGTCGACTTCAGGAATATGAGCGCTTCAAGCAAGCGGCCATGGATCTCGATGACTTGAAACGCATGAATCGTGACTACTGGGTCGCGTCTGCTGATGTGCCTGTCGTGGAAAAGGTCAAGCCCCTGCCCGAAGTCGATCTGCGCGAGATGCTGCTCGCGCTGGCTAAAGTGTTGAAACGGGCTGAGAATTATACCAGTCACCGAATTGCGACTGAAACGCTGTCGACTCGAGAACGCATGAGCGCGATTCTCGATCGCGTGCATCAGGCTGGCGAACAGTTTGTCGAGTTTTCTGAGTTTTTTGATGTCAAAGAGGGTCGATCCGGGGTCGTGGTAACATTCCTGGCGATTATGGAGTTGATCAAAGAATCTCTGTTAGAGATTGTTCAGACCGAAGCGTTTGCGCCGATTCACGTCAAGGCGCGCATGCCCAGTGAGCAAGCCATCGAAATCGATGACAGTGATCTGCAATCACCGGCATACACGGATGGCTATGTTGGGCGCTTTGATGATGCAGAAGAGAAGGATGACGACACTGCTGGCAACACTGCTGGCAACACTATTGAAGACACTGGTGACGACGACAAAGTTAGTGAAACCGATTAGGTCAGCATTGATACAATTGCGTCGTACTGAAAATCATGCGATCGGAATCGCGATAGCCGATGGATTGCCTACTAAATAACTGACTAGTGCATTATTTGTATGAGTGAAATAGCCCATTTAAAGCAAATCATAGAAGGTGCGATCATGGCCGCGGACCAGCCGCTGGCGATCGATTTGATGATCAATCTCTTTGAGACAGACCCGCCAGATAGAGCAGATATTCTGCAAGTCTTAACGGAAATTGCGGCCGACTGCGAGGGTCGTGGATTTGAGCTAAAACAGGTTGCCAGTGGCTATCGGTTTCAGGTCAGAAGCGACTATGGACAATGGGTCAGTCGTCTATGGGAAGAGCGACCAGCGCGCTACACGCGCGCGCTGCTGGAAACGCTGGCGCTGATTGCCTATAAGCAACCCATTACTCGCGGTGATATCGAAGAGATTCGCGGGGTTACGGTGAGTACGAATATTATGCGCTCATTGCTTGAGCGGGAGTGGATTCGAGTGGTTGGTCATCGAGATGTGCCTGGCCGTCCAGCGATCTATGCGACGACTCGAACCTTTCTCGACTACTTCGATCTAAAAACCCTGAATGAGCTGCCGACCCTTTCCCAAATCAAAGATCTGGACAAAATTAACGAAGAGCTGGATCTTGAAGACGAAATTGTTGAGGCTCGATCGATTGAATTAACGCCTGAGCAAGATGCCGCGGAGGCTGATGCTGAGGATGCAAGCCTTGATGAAGTGACCGACAGGGTTAACGAGATTCAGGAAAACATTAAAAATATGTTTCGCCAGGAAACACCCGATACAGGTGAGATTGACGAATTAGAGGAACTCGATAAACCTGAGGTCAGTCGAGCCCAGGGAAACCCTGACGGACGACCACAATGATTGAAAGTTTGCCTACCGAAAAATTGCAGAAAGTACTCGCCAGCATTGGGCTGGGAAGCCGTCGAGGTATAGAAACCTGGATCGCCGAAGGGCAGGTTAGTGTCAACGGGCGAGTCGCCAAGTTGGGAGATCGTGTCGACGAGGACGACCGCATCGAGCTAAACGGTAAGCCGGTAGTGCGCAAGCCACAGCGCCATCGATACCTGTTGTACAACAAGCCTGCCAACGAAATTTGTTCCAGAAAGGATCCGGAAGGTCGTAAATCGGTATTTGATCAGCTGCCGAAGCTTTCCAAGCAGCGTTGGGTCGCGGTGGGGCGCCTGGATTTTTCAACAAGTGGTTTGCTGTTGTTCACAACCGATGGGCAGCTCGCGAATCAGTTGATGCATCCTTCCAGCAAGATTGACCGAGAGTATGCCGTACGAGTGCTGGGCAATGTCACAGACGAAGTGCTGCAAAATATGCGTGATGGCGTCATGCTTGAAGACGGTCTGGCTAAGTTCAGCGATATAAAACGGGGTCGAGAAGAGCAGGAAGGTGCCAACCAATGGTATTACGTTGTATTAATGGAGGGTCGAAACCGTGAGGTCAGGCGCCTTTGGGAATCCCAGGGTATCACGGTCAGTCGGCTAAAGCGCGTACGATTTGGCAGCTTCTTCATTCCATCGGCGATCACGGCAGGTCGTTATATGGAGCTGCCGCTGAAGGAAGTTAAAGAGCTTTACCATATGGCAGGTATGGGACATCGAAGCCGAAAAAGTCGCTGATGCCTGCCTGTCGCCGCTGGCCCTTAAAGGGGCCCTTTTTCGCAATAGAGCAGGTCGAACGAGCAGGTAAAAGCACAGCCAGTCGGCGCGCAGCGTCAGCTGGCAGTCAAGGTTTCGCCGTTGACCGCCTGACTGTCGTCCCCCATCAAGTACAAGTAGAGTGGCATCAGGCTTTCAGCAGATTTGAGTAAGGCGGGGTTTTCGTTGGGATAGGCCGCAGCCCGCATACGGGTCCGCGTCGCGCCGGGATTGATGATGTTGACTCGAATTTGAGAAGTATTGTCCAATTCCTCGGCGAGGAGCTTAGCCAGGCCTTCCAGCGCATACTTTGATACCGCATAAGGCCCCCAGTAAGCTTTTGGCGCTGAGCCAACGCTGGAGCTGGTGAACAGCAAGGACGCAGCCGGCGATTGTCTGAGCAGAGGCAATAGCAAACGACTGAGCATGAAGGTCGCATGGAAGTTGACCTGCATGACAGTCATCCACTGATTGATATCATAATGCTCAACGGGAATGCGAGCGCCCAGCTGGGCGGCATTGTGCAGTAAACCATCCAGTCGGCCATAGGTGTTCTGCAGAATAGCAGCCAGTTGCCCGATTTCCTCGCTAGTGGCCCTGGCCAGATCCATAGGTACTATCCCAGGCTCGGGTGCTCCCAGGGCCAGAATTTCGTCATAGACCTGCTCAAGCTTCGCGGTAGTTTTGCCGAGCAGAACCAGGGTCGCGCCATGCTGGGCAAAAGTCTTTGCTGCGACTCGACCTATGCCGTCTCCGGCGCCTGTGACAAGTACTACCTTGTTTACGAGCAAATCCTGTGGGGCTTGGTAATCCATGGAACGGCAACTTCCTCGATAATAAAGTGTTCAGATTCGGTTGGAGCACCTGGCCTCTGTCCGCTGGTTCAAGCCCCAGACGCCAGGCTGGCGTGCGCGAGATAGTTAACGCTGGTGTCAGACGTCAGGGCATAGACCTGGGAAAAAGGCGAGAAACTCAGGCCCTTGAGGCTTTGGAGGGAGAAGTTCTCATCCCTTAGCCACCGGGTCAGCTCTGAAGGCTTGATAAATTTATCGTAATCGTGAGTACCACGAGGTAGCAGCTTGAGCAGATACTCGGCACCAATCACGGCGAACGCATAAGCCTTCGGATTGCGGTTAATGGTCGACAAGAACAATTGGCCTCCAGGTTTTAGAAGGCGTCTGCAGGCATTGATTACTGAAGCAGGATCGGGCACGTGCTCGAGCATTTCCATGCATGTGATCACGTCAAAGCTTTGTGGCTGATTTTCGGCCAAGGCTTCGATCGAGATTAACTGATAGTTGATTTCAAGGTTCGCTTCCAATCTGTGCAGGCGCGCCACCTGCAGCGGTTTTTCTGCCAGGTCTATGCCTGTCACCAAAGCGCCCGCGCGAGCCAGTGATTCGCTGAGGATGCCGCCTCCACAGCCTACGTCCAGCAGCTGTTTGCCCTGCAGTTCAACATTGGCCTGAATATAACCAAGGCGTAGCGGGTTAATGGCATGCAGGGGTTTGAAGTCGCCATCCTCGTCCCACCAGGTGCGTGCCAGCTGGTCGAATTTAGCGACTTCGGCCGGATCCCAGTTTTGATTGCTGTTGGTGCTCTCGTTCATGTTGTCCTACTGAATGCGCTGATTTTAGATTGCCATTGGCGTGTGTTTGCGCCTATTCGCTGGCTATCAAGTCGAGTGAATTCGCCATCTTTCAATAACTGCAGGCCATTAATCCAGACATGGTTCACCTGGTGGCCTGTAGCGGCATAGACCAGTTGTGATAAAGGATTATGAACCGGTTGGAAACTCAATGGTGAGAGATCGACGGCGATAAAGTCGGCAAGCTTACCCGCTTCAAGGCTGCCGATTCGGTCCTCAAGGCCGAGCATCAAGGCGCCGTTGATGGTCGCCATTGCGAGGGCCTCATGGGCGCTGACAACCGTTGCATCTTGGCTAACAGACTTGGCAAGGATGGCGGCCGTTCGCATCTCTTCCAGCATATCCAGGTTATTGTTGCTGGCAGCGCCATCGGTGCCAATCGCAACATTGATACCGGCCTTCATCAAATCAGCAACAGGACAAAAGCCGCTCGCAAGTTTCAAGTTTGACTCAGGGCAGTGGGCGACATGAACATTATTGCTGGCCAGTAAGGCGATTTCGCTGGCGTCGAGCTGAGTCATATGGACGGTCTGCAATAATGGCGACAACAGGCCCAATTGGTGCATTCGAGCAATAGGTCGCAGACCATGCTGGCGAATACCCTCAGTGACCTCGGCAAGGGTTTCATGCAAATGCAGGTGAATCGGTAGCTGCAGTTCTTCTGCGTACAATAATGTACGCTGAAAGCCGTGATCCGTCACCGTGTAGGGTGAATGGGGCGCAAATGCCGTGGTTATGAGAGGGTTGTTTTTGACCAGGTCGTCACGAAACTGCAGACCCTTGTGGATGTGCTCATCTTCGGAGTTCGCCCAGGCATTAGCAAATTGAATGATCGGCATGCAAACCTGGCCACGGAAGTGGTTGTGGGTAAAGGCGTTAGCTACAGCATCCGGAAAAAAATAGGTGTCAGCGGCGCAGGTAGTACCGCCACGAATCATCTCAGCCACAGCCAGGCTGGTACCATCGTAAACAAAGTCATAATCGACGAACTGACCCTCAACAGGCCAGATGTGATGGTTTAGCCATTCCATGAGTCGGCGGTCATCGGCATAGCCTCGAAGCAGGGTCATGGCAGCGTGACCATGGGCGTTGATCAGCCCTGGCGCCACTATATGGTCCTCAAGTCTCAGGTTCGGTGCGCCGGGGTACCTTTTCAACGCATCAATAGTGGGACATAGGGCCAGAATTTGGTTCCCGCATATAACCAGTGAGTGGTTCTCGAGAATGACGCCCGCCGGTACAACTGGCACGATCCAGGTTGGACTAACGAGGTGAATATCTGTCGCTTCTATCATGTTTTTCCACGGGTCTGAAACCGATGATACCCACCATCAGCTGCCATTTGAGGCTGACTTCACGGGTTGGTGGCTGCCTGCTCGAGCATTATACCTGTGAATCTCTATTGGGTGGCTAAAAACTCAACCAGGCGTGTGTTTAGGTGTCTGAGCATGGTATCATTGCGTGATTGTTTAAGGGGTTCCGGCGGCTAATAAAGACCGTCTAAAACATGTCTGATTTCGATAACGATATAACTACGATAAACATCGAAGATGAGCTCAAGCAGTCCTATCTGGACTATGCAATGAGCGTCATCGTCGGCCGTGCTCTCCCTGACGTTCGAGACGGGTTAAAGCCTGTGCACCGGCGTGTGTTGTTTGCCATGAACGAGCTCAACAACGTCTACAACAGAGCCTACATGAAGTCGGCTCGAATCGTCGGCGATGTGATCGGTAAGTATCATCCCCACGGCGACACAGCGGCCTATGACACAATTGTCAGAATGGCGCAGACCTTTAATATGCGCTACCCCCTGGTCGACGGTCAGGGCAATTTTGGTTCCCTTGACGGTGATAGCGCGGCAGCCATGCGGTATACCGAAATCCGTATGAAAAAGATCGCCCACGAGCTGCTGGCCGATCTCGATAAGGAAACCGTGGACTTCACCGACAACTACGACGGGACTTTGCAGATGCCCGTGGTATTCCCGTCAAAGGTGCCCAATCTGCTGGTGAATGGTTCCAGTGGAATTGCCGTCGGTATGGCGACCAATATCCCACCCCATAATCTCACAGAAGTCATCAATGCCTGTCTGGCCCTTATAGAGAATCCGGATATTGATACGGATGGCCTGATGGAGCACATTCAAGGGCCGGATTTTCCAACGGGGGCCATCATCAATGGTCGCGCCGGTATTGTTATGGCTTACCGAACTGGCCGCGGACGAATTCAGGTTCGAGCCCGGTGTGAAGTCCTGACAGATGCGAAAACCCACCGAGACACGATAATTATTCGGGAGATTCCCTTTCAGTTGAACCGCGCCCGGCTTATTGAGCGCATTGCTGAACTGGTCAAAGAAAAGAAAATAGAGGGTATCTCAGAACTGCGAGATGAGTCCTCGACAGATACCCGTATCGTGATCGAGTTGCGCAGAGGCGAGGTGGGTGAAGTAGTACTGAACAATCTATATGCCCAGACTCAGCTGCAGACAGTTTTCGGCATAAACATCGTTGCGCTTGTTGAGGGTCAGCCCCGCGTACTGAACTTGAAAGAGGTTCTAGAGGCCTTTGTGTTGCATCGCCGCGAGGTGATTACGCGGCGAACTGTGTTCCTTTTACGTCGCGCTAGGTCTCGAGGGCATATCCTCGAAGGCCTGGCAGTAGCCCTGTCCAATATTGACCCGGTTATTGAGTTGATCAAGGGTTCAGCCAATGCGCAGGATGCCAGAGATGCGCTCGTCGCGACCTCATGGCGCTCTGACAATGTGCAAAAAATGCTCGAGCGCGCCGGACCAGACGCGGCGCGGCCTGAGGAGTTGGATGCGCGCTATGGGCTGAAGGAAAATGGCGACTATTTTCTGTCGCCTGATCAGGCGCAATCCATTCTGGAAATGCGCTTGAACCGACTGACCGGACTGGAGCAACAGCGGTTACTGTCGGAGTATGAAGAAATTGTCAGTACTATCTCTGAGTTACTCATTATTTTGGCCGATCCTGAACGTCTCATGGAAATTATTCGCGAAGAGCTGACGGTGATTCGAGAAGAGTATGGCGACGAGCGACGAACAGAAATAATAGGCACACAAGAGGATTTGACGACTGAGGATCTGATCACTGAGCAAGATATGGTGGTGACCTTGTCAAACTCCGGTTATGCCAAAACCCAGCCCATTACCGATTACCAGGCTCAACGTCGTGGTGGCCGTGGTCGCTCTGCCAGTGCTGTGAAAGATGAAGACTTTATCGAGCATCTGATGGTGGCCAGTACGCACGATACAATTTTGTGCTTTACCAACCTCGGAAAAGTCTATTGGTTAAGAGTGTTCGAGATTCCTGTCGCCAGTCGAGCCGCGCGCGGAAGACCTTTGGTCAACATTCTGCCCTTGGGCACCGATGAGCGAATTACTGCCATGTTGCCGATCAAAGAATATCGGGATGACCAGTACATATTCATGGCGACTGCGAACGGCACAGTGAAGAAGACGCCGCTCATGGATTTTTCTCGCCGTCGAACGTCGGGGTTAATTGCCATTGAGCTTGAAGACGACAATACCCTGGTGGGTGCCTCCCTTACTCAGGGTGATTCAGATGTGATGTTGTTCACCAGTGGCGGCAAGGCAATACGTTTCGCGGAAGCGGATGTTCGTGCCATGGGGCGAACTGCCCGTGGCGTGCGCGGCATCAAGCTGAAGCGAGAGCAAAGCTTGATTGCTCTGATTATTCCTCAGCCTGGTGCAGAGTTATTGATAGCCAGTGAAAATGGCTATGGTAAACGCTCCAGCATCGATGACTATTCCGTTATCGGCCGAGGCGGGCAAGGCGTCATCTGCATGAAGGTCAGTGATCGCAATGGCCCGGTTGTGAGTGTGATTCAAATATATCGTGGAGACGAAGTCATTCTGATCAGCGATCAGGGAACTCTGGTCAGAATTCGCGGCGAAGAAGTATCGACCCAAGGTCGCAACACGCAAGGTGTGCGACTGATCAATCTGGTGAAAGATGAAAGCCTCGTCGGCCTCGCTCGAGTCGAAGAGGCGGATCTGGTGACAGAAATCGACGCCGAGAAATCTGAGTCAGCGGCTTTGACCGGGTTCGGTAGGGAGGCGTCTGGTGACCAAAGTTCGGCTGATGATTCGGCAGGTATTAACGATGAAGCTGAGAGCTAAAGTGGGTTGTCGCAAAGCCGAAGGGGTGCTCGAATATCACTCGAATAATGGCTGCCGAGGGCTGCGATGACGACGATTGAAAGCGGTGCTGGGTCACAGGCGCAGCTTGAGCGGTTGCGCCAACGAATTGATCTGTTGGATGGTGAAATTTTAACGCTGCTGAATGAACGGGCGCGCTGCGCGCTTGAAGTCGCTGAGGTCAAACAGGCGGCCTCCGGTGATGCTGCTCCGGTTTTTTACCGTCCAGAGCGTGAAGCCCAAGTGCTACGAAACATCGCTGCAAAAAATTCTGGGCCTCTAAGCGATGAGAAAGTCATGCAGGTCTACCGTCAGATCATGTCTGCTTGCTTGGCGCTTGAAGAGCCACTGAAGGTAGCTTATCTGGGTCCGGAAGGTACCTTTACGCAATTGGCAACACTCAAGCAATTCGGCCATGCAGTGCTTGGAATGCCTATGATTACGGTTGATGACGTCTTTCGAGAGGTGGCTGCAGAAAACTGTAATTACGGCGTGGTTCCGGTTGAAAACTCCACCGAAGGGGTTGTCAGTCATACGCTTGACAATTTTTTGAGCTCCTCGCTGCGGATATGCGGTGAGGTGGAATTGCGCATTCATCACCATTTGATGGTAGCGCCAGGTACAGATCCAGCCAAAATCACAAAAATTTATGCCCATCAGCAAACTTTCGGTCAGTGCCGTCGATGGCTCGATGGTCACTATCCACGTATTCCCCGAATGACGGCCACCAGTAACGCTGAAGCAGCGCGTCTGACGCTGGTCGAAGAAGGGGCTGCGGCAATTGCGGGTGAGATAGCTGCAGAGACCTACGGTCTGACTGTTCTGTCGAAGAAAATTGAGGATGAGTCAGACAATACCACTCGATTTATTGTAGTCGGTCGTGAGGTCGTCGGTCCTAGTGGCAAGGACAAGACATCCATCATGGTCTCGACGCATAACCAGCCCGGCGCCCTGTACAAATTGTTAGAGCCTTTTCATCGTCACGACGTGTCATTGACTTCGATAGAAACCCGACCAAGCAGAACAGGGATGTGGTCCTACGTGTTTTTCATTGACTTTGAAGGTCATGCTCAGGACGAGATCGTTGCACAGGTCATCAGCGAAATTGATAGTGATGCCCTTGAGGTCAAGATGCTCGGCTCCTACCCTCGTGCCATCAACAACTTTTGACATCTCCATGATGAAACTAGTGAGTCGCCAAGCTGCACGAGGCTCTATCAAATCTCGACATTCAAACCAGAGTGACAGTATAAGAGTACAGTATAAATGACCTGTGATTTTTTCGAATTAGCAGCACCTGGTGTGCGCGAGTTGCAACCCTACCAGCCAGGTAAGCCCATCGAGGAGCTTCAGCGAGAGTTAGGATTAACTGACATTATCAAACTCGCCAGTAACGAAAATCCATTAGGTCCAAGCCCGAAGGTGATCAATAGCCTTGCGGCTGTAATTCCGGAGCTTGCTCGTTATCCGGATGGTAGTGCCTACCACTTGAAAGCGAAGCTCAGCGAACATCTGGGTGTGCCGCCGCAGATGCTGACGATCGGCAATGGTTCGAACGAGCTGTTGGAGTTGTTGGCCAGAGTATTTCTCGCGCCTGGACTTGAATCTATCGTTTCACAGCATTCATTTGTTGTCTACCCACTGGTCACTATGGCCCTGGGTGCAACCCTAAGAGTAGTGCCCGCTAAGAATTATGGTCAGGATCTTGAGGCCACAGCCGCACTGATTAACGATAAAACGCGCATGATATTTATCGCTAATCCAAATAATCCCACTGGTACCTGGGTCAACGAGGGAGATTTGATTCGATTTATGGATCAAGTGCCAGAGCAGGTGCTTGTCATTTTGGATGAAGCCTATTGCGAATATGTGGAAACGCCCGGTTATCCCAATGGCGTTGAGTTGGTCAGGCGTTATTCGAACCTGGTGGTCACTCGAACCTTCTCAAAAGCCTATGGCATAGCAGCGCTGAGAGTGGGTTATTCTGTGTGCCAGCCTGCGATCGCCGATTTGCTGAACCGAGTACGGCAGCCATTCAACATTAACGCCATGTCTCTCGCTGCAGCCGTTGCTGCGCTGGACGATCAGGCGCATGTACAAGCAGCAGTCAAGGCCAATTCCATCGGTATGGCAACCCTGACCCAAGCCTGCGATGAGCTGGGTCTGGGTTATATTCCTTCAGTCGGTAATTTTCTGGCGATCGATCTGCGTAAGCCCGCCATGCCCGTTTACGAAGCCTTGCTGCATCAGGGCGTTATCGTCAGGCCCGTCGGCGTGTATGAAATGCCGAATCATCTGCGAGTCACCATCGGCCTGCCGGCAGAAAATGTGCGATTTATTCAGGCGCTGAAGTTTGTCCTGGGTGCCAGCTGAACCTGTGTCTGAGCAAATTGGACCAAGGTTGGAGCGCGTTGCCATTATTGGTCTAGGCTTGATGGGCGGCTCAATTGCGGCAGCGATCAAGGCCCGGAATATGGCATCGGTAGTGACCGCGTTCGACCTTGCGCCCGATGAGTTGGCCCAAGGCCTCTCGCTGGGCGTCATCGATGAAGCGGCGAGTTCGGTTGCGGAAGCTGTTCGACTTGCCGATCTGGTGGTCATTGCTGTACCAGTGCTGGCCATAGAATCGCTGCTAATCGAAATCGGCAACTCGGCGAGTACCTCGGCGATCATTACAGATGTCGGCAGTGTAAAGTCGTCGATCATCGAAGCAGCCAGGCGCCAGGTGCCAAAACTCTTGCCTCGAATCATCCCCGGCCATCCTATTGCCGGATCTGAACAACATGGAGTGCAGGCAGCGAATGCTAATCTCTTTGTGCGCCATAAAGTCATTCTGACAGCGCTACTCGAGACGGAACCAGCGAGCTTGGCGCTGGTAAAAGCATTCTGGGTTCAACTGGGGGCTGACGTGGTTGAGATGACGCCAGCCCATCATGATGCCGTGTTAGCTCAGACCAGCCACTTGCCACACCTGCTGGCTTACGCGCTGATCGATACCCTGTCAATGCAGGGTGATTCGCTGGAAATATTTGAGTATGCGGCTGGCGGTTTGCGGGATTTTTCCCGTATCGCTGCCTCTGATCCGGTGATGTGGCGTGATATTTATCAGGCTAACAGTGGTCCAGTGCTGGAGATCCTGGATCGCTATATGAAGGAATTGCTGGTGCTTCGGCAGTTGATAGAATCCGGCCGTTCCACCGAATTGACGGAAGTCTTGACTCGCGCGAAACTGGCTCGAGATCATTTCTCGGTGCTTCTTAGCGAG
>Ga0255779_1000393_pt1 | contig 55134 bp, 45 predicted proteins | sample 011ome_21_FD_179977 | JGI IMG/M metagenome (GOLD analysis project Ga0255779, IMG submission 179977) | Coastal salt marsh microbial communities from the Groves Creek Marsh, Skidaway Island, Georgia - 011508AT metaG (version 2) | ecosystem: Environmental > Aquatic > Marine > Intertidal zone > Salt... | reverse complement strand
AGAACCGGCTATCAGGGATGGCGTCGCAATATCGCCGTGGCTTTGGGCAACTGTGCCTTTGATGAGGAGATCTATCGAGCGCTCTCCGCGAGTCTCGCCGACGCAACTCCCATGGTACAGGAGCATATTAGCTGGGCCTTGGCGGCGCAGGACAAGCGCCGGCCAGAAACTTTTTAGAACTAGGGCTGAAGCCGAAAAAACAGCTGTCGGTAAGTCTGGAGTTCAGCAATCGACTCACGGATATCATCAACGGCTCGATGGGCACCGACTTTTTTGACCGCCTCATAGACGTCTGGCCGCCACCGTACGGCGAGTTCTTTGATGGTGCTCACGTCTATATTGCGATAATGCAGGTAGGACTCGAGTGTCGGCATATACTCAACCAAAAAACGTCGATCCTGAGCGATAGAGTTCCCGCACAGGGGCGACTGCCCTGGCTCGACATATTGTCGAATGAATTCGAGGGTTTTAGTTTCAGCCATCTCCTCGCTAATGCCCTCACGTTTGACTCGATCGACCAGTCCCGAAGCACTATGGTGGGCGGTGTTCCAGTTATCCATGGCGTCCAATAGCGACTGCGGCTGGGCCACGCAAAGCACAGGCCCTTCAGCGATAACCTTCAGCGACGAGTCAGTAATGATGGTAGCAATCTCTAAAATACGCTCGACTTTCGGATCCAGACCCGTCATTTCAAGATCCATCCAGACCAAATTTTCTGAATATGCCACCTTCAATTCCTTCTAACACTCGCTCTGAATGGCGCTATGTTAACTGATTACACTGGCAAGACGCAGTGGTAAGTTCCGCTGCAACGCAATCTGCATTGGCGCATCAAAGGGCCCATCCCGTAGAATGTCCTCTTCGCCCATCTTGGACTCAAAATGCAGACCCCTGTGGTGACATTTGCACTATCACGCCCTTCAAGGCACCTTCTGGCAAGGGGCTTTCTAGCCCCATTGCTGGCCAGCGGACATCTTCACAGCCGGCATTGCTCGCTACGCCTGAGTGCTGCTCCTAGGATTCATTGTCAATGAGCCGATTATTTATCACTTTGCAGTACCTGATCCCTCAGCATTTGCTGTCACGGCTGGTTGGTCTGCTGGCAGCTTCGCGGGTGAAATGGATCAAGAACACCTTCATTCGAGTCATAGTTCGCATCTTTAACGTTGATATGGATGAAGCCGAGTCAACAGACTTGAGGGACTACCCGACCTTTAACGCGTTCTTTTCACGGCAGTTAAAGCCTGGTCTGCGCCCGGTCAACGGGCTTGTCAGCTCGCCAGCTGATGGCTGTGTGTCGGCCTGCGGAGATATTAATGGCAATCAGATTATTCAAGCCAAGGGCCTTAACTACTCGGTCGAAAAATTACTAGCCAACGACAATGCCAGCCGCTTCCACAACGGTAGCTTTATCACAATTTACCTGTCGCCCAAAGACTATCATCGAGTACACAATCCGCTGACGGGCGAGTTGAATTCAGGGACTTATGTGCCGGGCAAATTATTCTCGGTGAACGATGCCACCGCTCAGACAGTACCCGACTTATTTGCCGATAACGAGCGGTACGTCATGGAGTTCGACACTCAGCTGGGCGGCATGGCAGTCGTCATGGTAGGCGCCATGATCGTCGCCGGTATCCAGACGTCCTGGCGAGACCGGCCCTATCCGGCAGGCCAGTTATTGAAGGAGTCCTTCTCACCCTTTCGAAACATTGCACAGGGCGAAGAGCTGGGCAAATTCCTCATGGGCTCAACCGCCATCGTTCTCCTCGAACAACGGGTGACCTGGCAGGTCGCCAGCCATGATCTGGTCAAAATGGGCCAGGCCCTGGCCTTGAACAATTAAGATTAGAGTCGCGGGGCGGTAAAGCTGATGACCTCGTCTATGTGAGTTCTGCCCGTGACCAGCATTAAAAGCCGATCAAATCCCATGGCAACTCCCGCGCTCGAAGGCATGAACTCAAGCGCCGCTAACAACTTTTCATCCAGCGCGACCTGACGCCTGCCACGCGTGGCGCGCCAATCGTTATTTTTAAGCAGACGGGTCCGTAGCGCTGCCGGGTCAAGCAGTTCGGCATAGCCATTCGCCAATTCGCAGCCCTGCCAGTAGACCTCGGCACGTTCGGCGACTTGATCATTTCGGTTATCCAAATGGATACGTGCCAGCGCGGCCTGGCTAGCGGGGAAGTCCTTCACCAGGGTCAGTTCATCAAGCCCTGGTTCTATCACTGCCGAAAAAAACGTATCCAAATAGTCGTTGATGGTGGCTTCATCGTCATGATCTGTAATGTGCTCAACCGCAACACCACGTGTTTGCGCGAGTTGTTGCAGGGTCTGCAGATCTGCACGATGAGGATTGATGCCAAATTCCTGTTCAAACAAGGCGCCATAGGTAACTTGCACCGGCTGCCTGATCTCACGCTCAAACAAGCGCGCGCAGGCACTGACGAGATCGACCACTTCGCTCATCAACTCGTCAAGACTAAAGCCAGGGCGGTACCACTCGAGCATGGTGAATTCGATATTGTGTTTATGTCCAACCTCAGATCCGCGAAAGACCGGCCCCAGCTGATAGATAGGGCCACTACCGGATGCCAAAAGGCGTTTCATAGCATATTCCGGTGAGGTTTGAAGATAGTAGTCGCGCGTTGACGTCGAAACTCGCAGATTCTCGAGGTGAACATCACTTACCCCGGCGCCACCCAACACCGGGGTCGAGACTTCAAGGACCTGGCGCTGATGGAAAAAATCCCGAACCAGGGTTAATAGGCTCGAGCGCTGCTGCAGCGCAATCTTGCTCGTCGAGGCTTGCCAGTCCATGGGTCAGGATTTTACGCGATTCTGATACTCGCCGGTTCGCGTGTCGACCCTGACCACTTCGCCGATATTAATGAAAAGAGGTACCTTGACCACGGCACCTGTAGTCAGAGTTGCGGGCTTGGTACCACCCTGGGCCGTATCACCCTTGAGACCTGGATCTGTATCAACAATCGCAAGTTCAACAAAGTTGGGCGGGGTCACGGCAATGGGCATATCATTCCAGAGCGTGACCAGATAGACATTCTGCTCCTTCAGCCAACTCAGACAATCGCTGACTGCCGCCTTATCGGCACCCATCTGCTCAAAACTGCCGTCTGTCTTCATGAAATGCCAGTATTCTCCATCGTTATACATATACTCCATATCGATTTCCTGAACATCGGCGGCCTCCAGAGATTCGCCAGACTTAAAAGTCCGCTCCCAAACCCGGCCAGTCTTGAGGTTACGCAGTTTGACTCGATTAAACGCCTGACCTTTACCTGGCTTGACAAACTCGTTCTCGACAATGGAGCAGGGATCCCCTTCCAACATCACCTTGAGCCCGGATTTAAATTCATTGGTAGAAAAGCTCGCCATCAATTACTCTCTTTTGTTTAACGCGAAAATAATATGATACCGCTAACAGACCTCAGTTGGCAGACTCAATCGTGGCAGGCGCTGCTGAAAAGCGCCGTCACAGATCCCCTTCAGTTAGCCCGAATACTCGACATTGATTTGTCAGACTACCGATCGCCGTTTCCTCTCCTGGTACCCTGGCCCTATCTAGCTCGCATCCAGCCTGGCAATCTGCTTGACCCCCTGTTGCTGCAGGTTCTACCTCAGCAACTTGAGTCACTGTCGGTACCAGGATACAGCAGCGATCCTCTGCTGGAGCTGGAACACGCAAAGACCAGCGGCCTGATTCAAAAGTATCACGGCCGCGTACTGGTGGTTGCTACCGGTGCCTGCGCAATCAATTGTCGTTACTGCTTTCGTCGCCACTTTCCCTACCAGAGCTTTCAGCCGACCTCGGATGACTGGCAGAGCATTGTCGAATCTGTGGAAAATAATGAATCTATTCATGAGGTCATATTGAGTGGCGGAGACCCTTTATTACTTAGTGATCGGCGCCTTGCGCAGCTGGCGAAGCGCCTGGCAGCCATTCCGCACGTGACGACCTTGCGCCTGCATACCCGTTTACCGGTTGTCATTCCGCAACGGGTTGATTCGGCACTACTGAGCTGGGTTGAGCATACCCGCCTCAATATTGTGATGGTGTTGCACAGTAATCACCCCAACGAGCTGGATGACGCTGTCTTTGACGCGACTCGACGACTGCGAACGGCGGGCGTGACTCTACTGAATCAAAGTGTTTTGCTGCGGGGAGTCAATGATGATGTTGAAACACTCACCAGCCTATCACACAGACTGTTCCAGCTGGGCGTTCTGCCCTACTACTTGCATGTACTGGATAAGGTTGCGGGTGCAGCCCACTTCGACTTACCCGAACAAGTTGCGCAAAATCTCATGGCAGAAGTCGTCAAGCACCTTCCCGGTTACCTGGTGCCACGCCTGGCTCGCGAAATTCCCGGAGAGGCTTCGAAGACCAATTTAGCCATTCATCCGGTCTGAAATTTCGAACCCAAGCTTATCTGCTATAGTTACTCTTCTTACTGATCATCTCGTTCGCTTATGACCATAAACAGCCCCGTCAGGTTACTGATACTGGAGGCTTCACAGAATCGGGCAGAAGAACTCATCGTGTTGCTGCGTAATGCCGGCAGGGCAACCCGCGCCCATTTGTTAGCGTCAGCGGCGGACTTAAACGAGAAGCTCAATGAGCAGAGCTGGGATCTGTGCCTGGCGAGCCAGGAGGTTGACGGGCTGACGATCGAACAGGTCATCAGTCAGATCAAAAACCTGGACAAGGATATTCCCATTATCATGTTGGCGACAGATCGGGACCCTGCCTCTATCACGGCCGGGTTGAAACTCGGCGCCGTGGATGTCGCCCTGGAAAATGACGAAGAGCGTCTGCTTCTGCTTATCGATCGTGAGCTTGGCAATCTGGACAATCGTCGAGCAAGGCGTGCAGCAGAGGTCGGATTACGAGAAACCGAGCGCCGTAATCAGCTTCTGCTAGACAGTTCAAACGCCGCAATTGCCTACGTTCACGAGGGTATGCACATCTATACCAATACAGCCTATGGAGAACTGTTTGGTTATGAGGATCCCGATGACTTCGCCGGCATTCCGGTCATCGATCTGATCGCTGCGGAAGACCAGGAAAAGTTCAAGAAGTTTCTACGCGACTTCACGAGCCATCCGAACCAGACCGAAGAGTTTTCCTGTATCGCAAGCGATGAATCTCGCATTATCGCCAGCCTGTCATTACTGCCGGCGACCTACGACGGCGAACCCTGCACTCAAATGATCTTTCGCTCGATCACAGAGAGTAGTCAATTAGAGAATCGCATTCGCGAAATTTCAACCCAGGACCTGCTGACAGGACTGCTCAACCGATCCTACTTTCTCGAGCAACTGAATCTGGCCGTTGGTCAGGCGAGTCAGGGCCAAGCGGCTTACTGCCTGTTTTATATCTGTCTTGATGATTTTGCTCGAGTCCGTTCCGAAGCCGGCATCTCCAGTGCAGACCTGGTGCTTAGCGACCTCGCGACGTTGATGCGCGACCTTATTGACCCCCAGCATGTTATGGCAAGATTCGGCGATGAAGAGTTCACTCTCTTGTTCAAAAGTGCTGATACGACCCTTGCCCTGGCCTTAGCAGAAGACCTTCGATCCCGAGTTGAAGAGCATGTATCAGAAATTTCAGGCATGTCGTTCAAAATAACTGCCAGTATTGGCCTGGCTTTGATTAGCGAAAATTCACCCTCCGGCGAGGAAGTGATATCACGCGCTCACAAAGCCGCCATCGGTATTGAGCAAGGCAACGGGGTCAGCTTCTATCAAGTTCAGCAGGTCACGGTCGGCAAGGAGGGTAAAGCGCTAACCTCTGAGGCCATCAAGCAACTGCTCAGTGCTGCTATCACAGGCCAGGGTTTTCGGTTGTTGTTCCAGCCGATAATCAGTCTGCATGGAGAGGACGATGCGCTATTTGAAGTTTTGTTGCGCCTTCTTGATGAGGACGATAATGAGCTGTTACCCGCCCAATTTCTGGGTCCTGCAGCCGATGCCGGATTACTCGAAAAGCTTGATAGATGGGTGATTTTGCAATCGATCAAGATACTCAGCGCGAAACGTGCTACTGGCAGTCAGGCGCGTTTGTTTGTCAATGTGACGCATGCATCCATGGCGGACTCGACGTTTTTACCTTGGATTTCTGTTGCGCTCAAGGCCGCTCGCTTACCGAGTGATACGATCATTTTTCAGCTTGACGAAAAACAAGCGACCTCCTACATCAAGGATGCCGCACATTTTTCTGAAGGCCTGGCGAAACTTCACTTCAAGACGTCAATCAATCACTTTGGTTGCTCACTGAACCCATTCAATCTTCTAAAACACCTAAAGCCCGACTACGTCAAACTTGACGGCTCGTTCGCGCAACAGATAGAGGGTAATCCTGAAAAACAGAAAGAACTCATCAATATGGTCAAGTCGCTACAATCAGCAGGTGTGCTGACCGCGATTTCAGGCGTTGAAAGCCCGACGGTGCTCTCCACTTTATGGCAGGCAGGGGTCAACTTTATTCAGGGCTACTATGTTTCCATGCCTGCGGAAAATCTCGATTATGATTTTACTAATGAAGATCTCTAGAGCGCAGATTGTTTTGATTCGCGACCCGCGACTGCCTAGCTGGACCGACCAGAATCGCGATCTCGAATGCCCATCAAATATAAAATGCTATCCAGACCTAAATGCGAAATAGCTTGCTCAGCATTCTTTTTCACGATCGGCTTGGCATGAAACGCAATACCCAATCCGGCAACCGCCAACATCGCCAAATCATTGGCTCCATCGCCGACAGCAATGACCTGATCCAAAACAATGTTTTCCTGCTTCGCCAAGGCTTGTAACAGCAATGCCTTGCGTTCTGCATCGACTATCGGCTCAATGACCTTGCCTGTGAGCTTTCCGTCAATGATTTCAAGTACATTGGCATACACGTAATCGACGCCAAATCTGTTTTGCAGTACCTCGCCGAAATAGGTAAACCCGCCTGAGAGAATAGCCGTCTTGTAGCCCAGCCGTTTTAACACCGCAAATAGGTGCTCTACACCTTCCATCAAAGGCAGGGAGTCCGCAACTTGCTTTAGACTCGACTCTGGCAGGCCTTCAAGTAAGGCCACCCGTTGACGCAAGCTGGCCTTAAAATCTAACTCACCCAACATGGCTCGCTCAGTTACCGCGCTCACCTGATCACCCACACCTTTGAGCCGCGCCAGTTCATCAATGACCTCAGTGGAAATGAGGGTCGAGTCCATGTCAAAACAGACCAAGCGCCGATTACGCCGAAACAGACCGTCTTCCTGTACCGCGATATCAATATCAAGCTCGCTGCAAACGTTCATCAGCTGAGCGCGAAAGGCCGCATTATCAGCGAGCTCACCTTTCAGAGAAAATTCAACGCAGGCTTTCGTCTTCGCTTCGGGATGCAGCAGAGGAACCCTGCCAGAAAGACGGACGATGTTATCGATGTTAAGGCCATTGTCAGCGATCACTCGCGAGACTTTCGCGATATGTGTCGCTTTAATGCGCCGGGCAAGCAGCGTCAAAATAAATCGCGAGCGGCCCTGAAGACCAACCCAGTCTTCATAGCTGACCTCATCCACAGGCGAGAATTTGATGTTGACCCCCAATGCATGGGCGGTGAATAGCACTTCCTTAAGAATCGGCTCAGAGTGTCCTGGAATATTGATGAGAATACCCAGAGACAGGTGATTATGGATTACCGCCTGACCAACATCGAGGATGTCGATATCGAAGTTAGCGAGAAGCTCAGTGATAGTTGCCGTTAGACCGGGTTTGTCCTCACCGGAAATGTTGATGAGCACGAGCTCTGTCACGATGTTATCCAAGGCTATTAAAACGCTGCTATTATCCTTGGTCAGTCAATGAAATACAAAACAAAGCGGATTCTCCGACCTAACATTCGGTTATACTCGCCTCGAAACGTTGCGGCCAGCGGAGTCTTATGTATCGGCGAAAATTGAGAGCCAGTTTGTTGGTCTTGGTGCCAATCTTCATCAGCGGCCTCGCGTCTGTGGTATTTCATTACCAACACGTCAACGTCGAGTTGAACCAAAAGGGGCAGCACTTTGGCGCCTCCATTGCAGACCAGCTATCACTGTCCGTCACTGACTACTTGGTTAATGAGGATATTCTCAGCCTGAATGTCGTCCTGACTCAGCTGCTGGCTCGAGGTCATTTTGACTTCGCCTCCGTTTACAGCGCTGACAACCAGTTGCTGGCCCAAGTAGGCAAGAGGTCCGCCAGCGAGAACACTGCTCGCCTCTTCACCCGAGATATCACTTGGCAGAATGCCAGCGTGGGGCACCTGCAAATCGGTCTGAGTAACGCCAGTGTCGACGAGCCTCTCTCTCTGACCCTCATGCTGATTATTGCCATTCATCTCGCCATCGCTGCGGTGTCCGTCTATTTACTCTGGCAGTATGCGGATCTGATCTATTTCTGGGTCGCTTTACCTGCGGCACCAGCCACCACCCAGGTGATCGACTCAACATCAAAGCTTGACCAGCCAGCGCTCCAAACCGCCAACACTGAAGTCGTGCCAGAGACCAGGAGACTTGACACCATCATCATGGTGTTCAAGCTGAGGCCTGCGCGCTTATTACCTGACTATCTGCCGCGCGTTCAACAAGCACTGGCGCTTTACCGCGGCGACATGGCGCCACCGGACGGTGATACTGTCCTGATCTACTTTACGGATGATGACACGGATGATGACGCCATATTTCGTGCCGCCTGCAGTGGCCTGCTACTCTTGCAGATGTTTCGCCTGATTGACACACCCATCAGCATCAAACTCGGCCTGGACCTGGCAGATGCGGCCGCCGATCCACAGACCCTGGCACATGCGCGCAAAAATGCCAGCTACCTGGCTTCCAACGCCCAGAATTGCTTGTTGGCGAGTCAACAGGTGCTAGCACAGCTGCGGGAACCCAACCGCCTCGTTAGCTCACCGTTTCAAAGCTCTCTCACGCCAGACGGTCTGGTCTTCCTGGTCGAAGGGCTGCAGTCAGAATACCAAGCTTTGATCCAGCGCCAGGCGCGGCAGTTACTGGACCAGTAGCCGCTTAGCGCAGGCCTTCTCCTGTTAACTTTCACCCTGCGCTTGCAGCCGAATGGACATGGAGCGGACAACACCTCACTCTGCTCGATGCGCTTATGCGACGGGGGCAATCCGCTCGTCTGGTGGCTTACAGCAGTGCGACTGTATCAACCTTTTGGAATCCTCGCGGCAACTTCAGTCCGCGCCGCGCACGCTCGCCTCGGTAATGCTCCAAATCATCAAACTTAAGGTTAATGTGGCGTTTGCCCGAGTGCACCACCAGCGTGTCCTTCGCTGTCAGGACAACCAGATGAGCCATGAACTCCAGACGATCAGCCAGTAAAGCTTTGGGAATATTCATGATCTTCACCCCCTTGCCTCTAGCCAGCAGCGGCAACTCGCTGATGGGGAAAATCAACAATCGCCCCTCGTTACTGACAGCGGCCACATAATCCTGCTCGAGATCAGAGACCGGCTGCGGCTGCAGGACAACACCCCCTGCCGGTACACTAATCACAGATTTTCCAGCTTTGTTTTTACTTTGCAGGTCGCCAAGGGAAGCGATGAAGCCATAACCCGCGTCGCTGGCCAACAGGAATTGTTGGTCCTTTTCGCCGGTGATGACGCCGGTAAAGTAAGCCCCAGAAGGCGGACTGGTTCGCCCACTCAATGGCTCTCCCTGACCTCTGGCCGATGGTAACGTATGGGCTTGCAGGGTATAAGCACGACCCGTCGAGTCGAGAAAGACCACGTCCTGATTAGATCGTCCCAACACCGACTGAAAGAAACTATCGCCAGAGCGATAACTCAGCTCTTGTGGGTCAATCTCATGTCCCCTCGCCGCGCGAACCCAACCTTTTTCAGATAACACAATCGTCACTGGCTCGGTAGACAGTAAATCTTTTTCGCTGAAAGCTTGAGCCTCGGCGCGAGTGACGATCGGTGACTGCCGATCATCGCCGAATTCCTGTGCATCTCTCAGTAGCTCATGTTTCACCAGCGTTTTCATTCGAGCACTCGAAGCCAGGGTTTTCTCTATATCCAAACGCTCGCCATTCAGTTGGTCCTGCTCACCTTGAATCTTCTGCTCTTCTAGTCGTGCTAACTGTCTTAGCCGAAGATCCAATATGGCATCTGCCTGTATCTCTGATAGGGCATAGGTCGCCATCAAAACCTGCCTCGGCTTGTCTTCGGTACGAATGATGCGAATCACCTCATCGATATTCAGATAAGCGATCATCAAGCCTTCAAGAATATGCAGACGCGCCAGAATTTTTTCCAGACGATAATTAAGTCTGCGCACCACCGTCTCAGTCCGATATGTCAGCCACTCTGATAACAGCACATTCAATGGCTTGACCCGTGGCCGGCCATCCAGGCCGATCATATTAAAGTTTACCCTGTGAGTTCGCTCCAGATCCGTGGTGGCAAAAAGGTGGGCCATCAATGCCTCAATATCGATTCGATTGGAACGCGGCACTATGACTATTCGAGTTGGATTTTCGTGATCAGACTCATCACGCAGGTCAACGACCATGGGTAATTTCTTGGCCTGCATCTGGGCGGCTATCTGTTCCAGTATCTTGGTGCCAGATACTTGAAAGGGAATCGCCGTAATAACGATATCGCCATCTTCAATTTCATACACCGCTCTTGTTCTTACTGCGCCCCGCCCGGTCTCGTAGATCTGGCGAATCTCTGCTGCGCTTGAGATGATCTCTGCATTGGTGGGAAAATCTGGCCCCTGCACATGCTCAAGCAGATCAGTCACTGACGCCTTGGGCTGATCTAACAAACGTATACAGGCGCTAACCACTTCGTTGATATTATGCGGTGGAATGTCGGTCGCCATACCCACAGCAATACCGCTGCCTCCATTAAGAAGAATGTTTGGCAGTCGAGCCGGCAACAGTAGCGGTTCTTCCATGGTGCCATCGAAATTAGGGATGAATTCGACAGTACCCTGACCCAGCTCGTCTAGCAGCACAGAGGCGTATTTAGTTAGTCGAGACTCGGTATATCGCATGGCGGCAAAGGACTTGGGGTCATCGGGAGAACCCCAGTTACCTTGACCATCGACCAGCGGATAACGATAAGAGAATTGCTGCGCCATCAGAACCATTGCCTCATAACTGGCACTATCACCGTGCGGATGATATTTACCGATGACATCTCCCACTGTTCGCGCCGATTTCATAAACTTGGCATCAGCCGTCAAACGCAGTTCTGACATAGCGTAGACAATTCGCCGCTGAACCGGCTTAAGGCCGTCGCCGATATGCGGCAGCGCTCGATCGTTAATGACATACATCGCATAGTTCAGGTATGCACCCTCGGTAAATGCCGTCAGGGAGATAGTTTCCATGTTTGTCGATTGGTTTGGTTCAGTCATGAATCTGTTCACTTTCCAGTTGGTCTTACGGTTATACCAATTCGGCTAAGTCGCCCTTATTTTCGAGCCAGACCTTTCTATCTGCCGCGCGTTTTTTTGACAACAGCATATCTAGCGTGTCATTTACCAGACTGCCTGGATCCATGGTGAGTTGCACCAGACGCCGAGTCGCTTCTGCCATGGCAGTTTCTCGCAGCTGCAGCGGATTCATTTCGCCGAGCCCCTTAAAGCGCTGAACGCTCACCTTACCCTTCTTCTTCTCGGCAGCGATCAGATCCAGAATACCTCGTCGCTCTGCCTCATCCAGGGCATAAAAGACTTCTTTACCCACATCAATCCTGTATAAGGGCGGCATGGCGACATAAACATGCCCGGCCCTGACCAACGCTGGATAATGTTTGACAAAAAGCGCAATGAGCAGGCTGGCTATGTGCAAACCGTCAGAGTCTGCATCGGCCAGTATGCAGATTTTGCCGTAACGCAGATTCGCCAAATTTTCTTCGCCAGGATCTATGCCAAGTGCCACCGAGATATCATGAACTTCCTGGGACGCCAAAATTTCGCTTGAGTCTATCTCCCAGGTATTCAAAATTTTGCCCCGAAGCGGCATGATGGCCTGAGTGACTCGATCGCGGGCCTGTTTGGCAGAGCCCCCTGCCGAGTCGCCCTCGACGAGAAATAATTCGCCCTGCATCGCATCTTGACAAGAGCAATCCGCCAGCTTGCCAGGCAGCGCAGGACCGGCGGTGACTTTTTTGCGCACAACCTTTTTGCCCGCTCGTAACCGCGCCTGCGCATTGCTGATGGCCAGCTCGGCTAATGCTTCCGCTTCCGTGGTATGCTGATTGAGCCAGAGACTGAAACTGTCCTTGACGACACCGGCTATAAAGGTCGCTGCCTGCCGAGAGTTCAACCGCTCCTTGGTCTGACCAGAAAATTGCGGATCCAGCAGTTTCGCTGACAGGACATAGCTGCAACGGTCCCAGATATCTTCCGCGGAAATTTTCACACCACGGGGTACCAGATTACGGAACTCACAAAACTCTCGCAGCGCCTCAAGCAACCCACCGCGCAGGCCACTGACATGGGTGCCACCCTGGGCTGTCGGAATCAAGTTCACATAGCTTTCAGTGATGAGGTCACCTCCCTCTGGCAACCACTGAACGGCCCAGTCAACAGCTTCTTCATTACCCGCTATCGAGCCCATAAAGGGCTCGGCCGGCAGCACGACAAAACCGGTCAGCTCATCGACCAGATAATCCTTCAAGCCAGCTTGGTAACACCATTCGTAGTGGCCTTCCTCTGGATTACTGGCTGTTTCATCAGTAAAAAACACTCGAAGCCCCGGACAGAGCACAGCCTTGGCTCGAAGCAAGTGCTTCATACGGCTGACAGAGAATTTCGGCGAGTCAAAGTATTGAGGATTTGGCCGAAACGTGACCAGAGTCCCAGTGTTACGCTTTCCAGTCGTCTCCTTAACCGCCAGGTTAGAGACCTTGATTCCATCCTTGAACGCCATGTGATGGAGCTTCCCATCACGTTTGATATAAACCTCAAATGACTCAGACAGGGCATTGACCACGGAAATACCAACACCGTGCAGGCCGCCGGAGAACTTATAATTGTCACTGTTAAATTTCGCGCCGGAGTGCAACCGTGTCAAAATCAATTCGACGCCCGGGAGCTTCTCTTTGTGATGCAAGTCCACGGGCATGCCACGTCCGTTATCGCCCACGGACATGGATCCATCTTTACGCAGAGTCACTCGTATTTCGGTGGCGTGGCCTTCCAGCGCTTCGTCGACGCTATTATCGATGACCTCTTGCGCCAAATGATTAGGTCTCGAGGTATCTGTGTACATTCCAGGCCGTTTTTTTACGGGATCTAGCCCTTCAAGGACTTCAATGGAATCTGCGCTGTAGTTCTTAGTGACCATAGTGTCCTGCTAACATCAATATCGATTATCCAGCATCAAATGTTCTGGATGGTGGGTTGCCCTGCAGACCCGCTTCGATCTGCTTGGCTAAGTTTTACGCTTGTCTGTAGTTTTAAGATTGTCTGTCAGTTTTACGTTCGTCTACCACTGGTTTGGCACGCAGCTGACGCTCGGCAAACCCCTCGGCGCAGAATTATAACCACATGGCCTGTTGATTTCTTGGGATTTCGCCGAGCACTCTCTGCCGATCAGCTCCTATCCAAAACCACGGGCTCCAAAGAGTGGCCGTGCTCAATACAGAAACTCAGTAGCTCACCGAAGAAACGATTCGTCTGGGATTTTTCATCCGGCTGATACATATTCGGATTCGGCGTCTGGTATCGATACATGAGGTTTCGGTGTCGCTCAAAGCCCGTGACCTCTGCGGATTTGATATCGTGGTAGATGCGCACCTCGAGCACCGGCCATTTGACCCAGGGTTTCTCTTCCTCGCTGTCGACTCGAACCGATAACATGGTGGTGTAGGGACAACGCTCTGAAATCTGCATCACGACTCGAGCACCATCTTCAGTGGTTCCTTGAATGATGCTTTGCTTTCCCCCATGAACGCCGAAAGAGAGTGCGTCCTGCTCAGCCATATGAGGAAACAAGCGCAGCAAGCGAATGTAATTTGCATCACATTCAGCCATATCCGACACCAGGTCAGGGACATATCGCTGGGACTTGCTCTGCTCCATCTTATCCTTGCTCATGCTGTTTAAATTCTGGGTGGTGTTGCGCCTGCTGGCGTAAAGCGTACCACAGAAACGTCGGTTTATTTCCTAAGTGCCCCATCAATCAGTTGCAGCGTCAGCTTTAAAGCACCGCGGTTCTCCGCCATCGTTTGCAAAGCCGCCGCCCCCAGCTGCTGGCGCAGCTGGATACTTTGACACAGAGACGCCAAGCCGGCAGCTAATGCGACGGGAGATTCGACTCGAAGCAAACCACCATTGGCAACGAAACGCGCAGCAATATCATCGATATTACGCAAATATTGACCCATGACCACTGGCTTACCCAGACCAGCCGGCTCCATCGGATTATGTCCGCCCACTGGCACCAGACTGCCGCCAACAAAGGTAATATCGGCAACGGCATAGAGATACGCTAATTCTCCCATGGTATCGAGCAAAAAGACCTGGGTTTGCTTACCGCAGTCTTGATTCGCACTACGGCGAATCGTGGTGAGTCCCATGGAATGGCACAACTGCTCCACTTGCTCCCCCCGATAATGATGGCGTGGTGCCAGCACCAGCAATATTTCCGGCTGAATCTCCATCAAGGGTTTCACTGCTTCCAGTAGCATCTGTTCCTCACCAGGATGCGTGCTGCCAGCCACGATAGTGAGCCTCTGACCCAGCACTCGACTGAACTCAGCAGACCGCTGCATCTGGTCAGCGGGCGGAGTAGTATCAAACTTGATGCTGCCGGTCAGATGCAGTCGAGACGGGTCCAGTCCCAGGTCGATAAAACGCTGACCCTGCTCTCGGCTCTGGACCGCGACGACATCGATCGCCCTCAGCATGGCTCGGCTGACTGCCTTGATACGAGCATAAGCGGCGGCACTGCGGGCCGAGAGGCGAGCATTCACTAAGAGTATTTTCACGCCTTGGCGCTGCACCTGGTGCAGCATATTCGGCCATAACTCAGTATCGATAATGACAAGAGCCCTGGGTCGACAGCGTCTTAAAAAGCGCGCCACCGCATCTGGCAAGTCATAAGGTGCATAACAGTTAGTGACCTGATCACCCAACAGCCGTTCGATTTGCTCTCGGCCTGTCGCGGTCATGTTCGTCACCAGAACCTGGTGGCCAGCGACCAGTAATGCCTTAATGAGCGGCACCGCCGCGATGCTTTCGCCGGCTGAAACCGCGTGAACCCACACCAGGTTCTCACCGGCGGACTGCGGGCAAAAGCCGAATCGTTGCCTTAGATCCTGCCGGTAGCGAGGTTCTTTACGCGCGCGCCAGTAAACCCGAAGCAATACCAACGGTATCGCCAGGTAAAATACCAAGCTGTAGACAAGTCTAATCACGGCTTCTCTTGGTCAGATCACAGGGTTGAGAATATCGGTATTCAGGCACCTAAACCACCCGCCTCAATTCGGAGTATACTCTGCAATCGAATCATTAACGGACTAGCCCCTTTGAGCAACCACGTTATGGCTGACACGCCACAAACGCAAATAGCCATTATCGGCGGTGGTATTAGCGGCCTGTGGCTGCTGAATGTGCTCGGCAATCTTGGCTACTCAGTTGTCCTGCTAGAGCAAGAAGCCCTTGGCCAGGCACAGACTTTCGCCTCCCAAGGCATGATCCACGGCGGGATTAAATATGCTCTCGGTGGCTTTACCACTCCTGCCTCTGAGTCTATCGCCAGTATGCCCGAAGTCTGGCGGCAATGCCTGAGCGGTGCTGGGCCGCTGCCGTTGGCAAACGTCAACACCCTGTCTGAAGCCTACTATCTGTTCTCCGACGGCAGCCTGAGCTCTCGTGTGACCGCTTTTTTTGGTAGCAAGTCGGTACGAGGGCGAGTGACACCATTGCTGCCAACCCATTACCCCGCCATCTTCGCTAACCCGCAATTTTCTGGTGCTGTCTATCAGTTACAGGATATGGTCATCGACACGCCGGAACTGTTGACAGCCTTGGCCCAGCCTTATCGAAATCACATTTACCGATGCCATGCCAAGCTGGTTCGATCCTCGGCAGAGAAGGTGATCGGAGTCGATACGGGACATGGTCTTTTAACCGCAGACTGCTACATACTCAGTGCTGGCGCGGGTAACGAAGCCTTGCTCGCTAGTCCAGGACCCGCAACGATTGAAATGCAACGTCGCCCTCTGCAGCAGGTCATGGTTAAAGGCAAATTGCCGTCCACCTATGCCCATGGTGTCAGTTTACGCACTGCCGCCAAACCAAGAGTGACTATTACCACCCATCCCTGCAGTGATGGCGACCAAGTCTGGTATCTTGGTGGCCAATTGGCGGAAGACGGCGTTGGTCGCAGTGAGGGCGCCCAGATCGATGCTGCTCGCCGCGAGCTGAATGCGCTCTTCCCCTGGATAGACACTAGGGCTATGGCCTGGGCCACCTTGAACATCGATCGAGCAGAGCCTGCCAACAACCATCAACGCCCCGATACCCCGTTTTGCCAGCGCTATGGCAACACCATTACCTGCTGGCCGATTAAGTTGACCCTGACACCCATGTTGGCGGAGCAGGTATGCGCAGCCATTGACATTACTCCTTCAGGCCGACCCGCTGAAGCCTTGGGATTACCTTCGGTCTCCATCGGTAAGACACCCTGGGCGCTGGCATTTTGATCGGCTTTAGCCCTCAACAGCTTCGCGCCCTCGGGGATGTCGATCTTCGAGTCTCACCGCTGGGTCTTGGTACTGTAAAACTTGGCCGCAATACCGATATCAAGTATCCGAAGGCCTTTGAGTTGCCCAGCGATGCTGAGGTCTTGGCGCTGCTCAACAAGGCTCGCGACCTGGGGATCAACCTGGTGGATACAGCGCCCGCCTATGGCCTCAGCGAGCAGCGCCTGGGGCAACTATTGCCAGGGCGGCGCAGTGACTGGGTGATTTGCACAAAGGTTGGCGAGCAATACCAAGCCCAGCATTCCCACTACGACTTCTCTGCCAAGGCGACCCGGCTCAGCCTTGAGACCAGCCTGCGACATCTGCAAACGGATTATCTGGATCTGGTGTTGGTGCACTGCGCCGATGATGACCTGCATATTTTGCAGGAATCTGAGGTCTTAAAGGAGCTTCACCGTTTTAAGCGCGAAGGTTATGTGAGGGCAATCGGTGCTTCTACAAAATCCGTTGCAGCGGGTCTGGTCGCCGTTGAAAAAACTGATGTCGTGATGCTGACATTGAACCCTCTGGATCAGTCCCAGCAACCTGTGCTTGACCTTGCCCGGACGCTGAATAAAGGCGTATTGGTGAAAAAACTTTTTGCGTCTGGCCATCTTAACAACAATGCGGACGCCATCGACTTCGCCATGACACATACGACAGTCACCAGCGCCATCGTCGGCACTATTAACCCAGCTCACCTGGCCGCCAACGTCGTTGCTGCCGTTACCGCCTTGACTCGCTGAGGGGGCTACCTCAAGTCCCTACAGCTTCCTAATTTTCTCAACGATGGCGGTCGTTGAACAGTCTTCTACCAGACTCAAGACCGCCACTTCGCCACCATAAGCGCGGACCAGATCACCCCCTACCACCTGCTCAATGCCATAATCACCACCCTTGACGAGCACATCTGGCCGAAGCTTTTCGAGCAACGCAAGCGGCGTGTCATTCTCAAAGGCCAAGACCCAGTCGACAGCAGAGAGTCCTGCCAGCATCGCCAGACGCCGGTCAACCGTGTTGATGGGCCGACCCTCGCCTTTGAGTCGGTGCACACTTTCGTCACTGTTAATTGCAACCACCAGCCGGTCTCCACGCTGCCGGGCTTCGGTCAAATAGTCCACGTGGCCAGCATGCAATATGTCAAAGCAACCATTGGTAAAGACGATGCGTTCGCCTCGAGCCCGCGCCTCTGAGGCCGCCAGCAACAATTGGTCCTCATTCAGGATGCCTTTATCGGATCTTTGATCACGGCTCAATTCAAGCCGCAATTCGGGACCGCTGACACTGACAATACCTGGCTTACTGACAGCAATGCCAGCCGCAACATTCGCCAAATTGACGGCATCAGGCAAGGTCACACCCGCAGCCAGGGCGGCGCCGAGCGTCGCGATCACCGTATCGCCGGCACCGCTAAGATCAAAAACTTCACGCTTGCGCGCGGGCATGTGCAAGGCTGGCCGGTTTCTCTGCACCAGTGTCAGGCCATCGCTGTCTCTGGTCACAAGAATCGCCTCTAACCCCAGCTTGTCGAGCATGGCCTGGCATTTGCTCTCAAGTTCTGCCTCACTTGCCCAGCCGCCTACCGCCTTCATAAACTCGACTCGGTTGGGCTTGATAAGCGTTGCGCCCGCGTACAGGGAAAAATCCTTATATTTCGGATCGACAAGAATCGTTTTTTGGTGGGCGCGGGCTTGTTGAATAAATGCCTGTGGATCGCTGATTACGCCCTTATCGTAGTCGGATAGTATGACCAGGTCGAATTCCGCCAGGGCGGTCAGATATCCAGGCATCAAGGGTGCTGCCGGCAGGTCCATGACCTGCTCGAAATCAGCCCGCACCATCTGCTGACCATGGCTGACGATTCTGAGTTTAGTGACAGTCTGGTAATCGTTGCGGCCCAGAGTCAGATCAACAATACCGGCTGAATCCAACTTGGCCTTTAGAATCTCAGCGGCATCATCCACACCCAGCACGGCGACCAGCGCCGATTTGGCACCGAGGGCGGAAACATTCAAGGCCACGTTCGCGGCCCCACCTAATCGATCCTCTCGAGTCTTGATGTCGACTACAGGCACAGGCGCTTCAGCGGAAATCCTTACCGTGTTGCCATGCCAATAACGATCCAACATGGCATCACCCAGAGTCAGGACACGGGCCTTATCAAATCGGGGTAATTTCATCAAACCTCCACTCACTCACCGGCCAATGATAACACAATCATCTCTGGGACTATCATCACTGAGGCTGTCGTCTCTGAAACCCTTCTCGGCACGGCTATTCCAGTTAAGGCTATTCACAGTAAAGCTATTCACAGTAAAGCTATCACCCCAGAAACTGACCTGTATTGCCCTACAAGTCGTCGGCAGCATCATGCTGGAGCAGGCCAGTGGATTAAGAGTAGAATACCCCGTGACCAAAACAACCCTCAACCCGAACGATTCGCCGCGCCTACTGCGCCGAGAACTTCTCCATCCTCGATATTGGCCGATCTGGCTCGGTTTCGGTCTTGCAGCATTAGTGACTCTACTGCCTCACCGCTTACAGATGAAGATTGGCACTGGCATTGGCGCCCTGGGATATCACGTCGCTAAACGCCGACGGCATATTGTCGAGGTCAATATCGCCTTGTGTTTTCCCGAACTGAGCCAGCAACAACGACAGCAGCTGGTTCGGCAGACCCTGCGTTCAGTGGGTATCAGTCTCATCGAAACCGCGCGAGTCTGGATCTGGAACCCCCGCTTAATCAGGCGAAGAGTTACTATTCATGGCATAGAGCACTTGCACGCCGCCGTAGCTCGAGGTCACGGAGTTCTGTTGCTGGGCATGCACTTATCGACTCTGGATTTTTGTGGTGCTGCGCTTGGCTGCGACATTGATATGGATGTCATGTATCGGGCTAATGCCAATCCGCTGCTTGAAACCCTGATGACCCGCGGACGGATGAAAAGCTTTCCCCGCGCGATCGAGCGCAATGACGTTCGCGGCGTTCTGCGCAGCCTCAAACAAGGCCATGTCGTCTGGTATGGCGCTGATCAAGATTACGGTCGTAAGCAGGCAGAGTTTGTACCCTTTTTCGGCGTTCCAGCTGCGACCATCACAGGGCCGGCGCGCCTGGCTAAACTCAGCGGCGCTACCGCTCTGGTCTTTAGTCATTATCGCCGTCCGGGGGACGACCACTATGATATCTATTTATCAGCACCACTGGCGGATTTCCCCTCCGGTGATTCGGTCCTTGATACGACCCAAATCAACCAGATGGTTGAGGCTGCTGTGCGATTTCACCCTGAGCAGTATTGGTGGGTACATAGACGCTTCAAGACGCGACCGAAGGGTCTGCCAGACGTCTATTAGCGGTTCTATCCGTCAGTCAAGGGTCAGGCTATTCAATCAACTCCATATAAAGCAGCGATGTAATAAAAGCGTCAACCCAATAAAAACATCAGCGAGCATTCATCTGGTCGATCAATTGGCGCCAGACTTTTTCCGGCGTCAGGGTCTGGAAACAGGGCGGATAGATTAACTGCGCATTCTGTTCCTGGCGTTGGCAGGTTTTTCTCATGCAGGGAATACACGACAAATCACTTGCTGAAACAGCTGACTGGTACTTGCCATAAGGCGCGGTCAACATCGGGTTGGTGGGGCCAAAAAGACTGACCATTGGCACGCCCATGGCGGCCGCGAGGTGCCCAGGCCCTGTATCCACGCTCACCACACCATTAACCCCGGCGAGGCAATCTGCCAGCTCAGTCAAGCGCATTCTGGGTAAAACCTCGACCTGGGTTGCCGCCCCGCAGATCGCCTGGGCACGCGCCAACTCTACATCGTTGCCATGCGGCAGCAGTACTCGATAGCCGGCATGACTCACCAGACCTGCCAGTTGCTGCCAGTAGGCCAGCGGCCAGTGTTTGCTTTCCCAGGTAGTACCGTGAAAGAACAGAATGTTTTGCTCAGCCGAGTTAGCCCAGGGTCTTCGACCCGCGCGCAAACCAAAGTCTGCCACTGAGTCTGGCAGCTCATAGCCCAAGGCTGCGGCGAAGAGCTGCCGAACTCGCGCTACGGCATGTCGATCTCTTGCAACGGCGTGAGGCCACCGGTAAGCCAGACTCGCAAGGGGTTCTCGACTCGAATGTCGATTCAATCCAGCGACAGGCCCCCGCGCTAGCCTACTGACGACTGCACTCTTGATCAGACCCTGAGCATCAATCACCAGGTCATAGTCGGTCGCCCGTAAGCGGCCAAGAGACCGCTTGATGTCGTCTCGACTCTGCCACCAGTGGTGCCGCCAACGTCGAATAGCCACAGGCAATACCTCTGTGACGGCCGAATGCAGTGCGGGAATTTCCGCAAAAGCCTCTTCGACGACCCAGTCAATCTGAATGTCTGGTCGAGCGGCCGCAGCATCGCTGACCGCCGCCAAGGTATGAATCACATCGCCTAAGGACGATAACTTGACGATCAGAATCTTGCGAGGAAGCAGATCAGGCATATTGGCTAACAACGGACATGACCTTTTCAGGTAACAATTGGTTCAGGCAATTTTTATGGCCTAAAGGACACTGCCTTTTGAAACAAGGGCTACAGGGAAGCTGCTGCGATAAAATGTGCAGCTGGTCCGTCAGTGGTGGCGTGAAGTCCGGCGAGGTTGAGCCGTAGACGACGGCTGTCGAACAGCCGACAGCGGCAGCAATATGCATTAAGCCAGAGTCATTTGAGAGTACCAGACGGCACAGGTTCAGTAAGTCAATCACGTCCAGCAACGATGTCTTGCCCGTGAGGTCACGAACCTGCTGTCGCGGCGAACTGCTCATTCCACTGAGGATTTGCTGGGCAATCGGCTGATCTCCGGGACCACCCAATATCCAGACTTCAAGGCCGCGAGCGATCGCCATTTCGGCAACTCGCGCATAATGCTCAGCAGGCCAGCGTTTGGCATCACCAAATTCGGCACCGGGGCACAAGCCCAGAATATTGCCTGCCGAACTAAGCCCGAAACGCTCTCGCAGTTGAGCCTGATTCACCAGATCAACCCGTAATTCCGGGTAAGCAATGAGAGGTTTTGGCGCATTTACCGGCACACCCAGCGCAACAAAACGATCGACCATGCGAGGCAGACGCTTTTTATCCAGCAACCGCATGTCATTCACAAGACCAAATCGATACTCACCTCGAAACCCGGTTCGAACAGGAATATCCGCCAACCAGGGTACCAACGCAGACTTCAAGGAATTGGGCAGCACTATGGCCTGCTGGTAGCCTGCAGACTTCAGGCGTCTGGCACAGGCCTTGCGATAGTCCCAGTTCAACTGACCGTGGCCAACATCAAACGCCAGCGCTCGATCCACTTGCGGCATGCGAGTCACCAGAGACAGGGTCGCAGGCGGCGCCAGCACATCAATGGCAGTCCCGGGCTGACGCTGCTTAAGCAGTTTATACAGGGTCTGCGCCATCACCATATCGCCGACCCAGGCCGGGCCGACGACAAGTATACGCGGGTCAGTCTGCTCCATGATTCTCCAACGATGTGTTTAAAAACTTTTCCACTGCTTGCTGAGGCTCTTGTCGCGGCTGGTTGGCCGCACTGCGGTGTGACCCGGTTTGCACGCCCGTCGGCACCATCTCGCATTCTACACAGAGTCATCTGCTGGAACCATGCTCACAAAATGCTCGAGTACTCCAAAGAAATGCACGAAGCCTGCTCGAGATGAACAGCAAAAATCTCGGCTCAAGCAGCGCTCTAAGAGGTTTTTCCGAGGGCCATGCAGCGTTGCCAGATATCAACGACGCCGTTGCGATACTGATTAAGACGCTTAAATGACGACATCTCGCCACCCAACCATTGATAGTGAACCGCTGAGCGATAGGCCAGATAGGCCTCATGTAGAAGCTTGCGATCGTGACTGTCAAAGACGCCAACCAGTTCAAGCGCCTCCAGCAGCCGAACCTTGTCCGACCAGCGCGCGACCTCTGGATGCTCATGGGAGATGGCAAGCACCCAGAATTGCACCATGAATTCAATGTCTATGATAGCACCAGCACCATGCTTTAAATCGAACCCCGACACGAGCACCTCGTCCCGGGATTCAGTCACTGGCGTTATCGCGCCCTGCTTGGCGGATGAGTCCGTCGCCTGGACGTCAAGGTGTCTTCGCATTTTCTCGCGCATACTAACAACTTCATTAAGCAAGACGGCTCTGTCTCTCGGTCGCTGAAGGATAGCCGCACGGATGGCATCGAATTTGGGTCGAAGCTCAGGATGACCCGCGACAAACCGTGAGCGCACCAACGCCTGATGCTCCCAAGTCCAGGCAGTATCACTAAGATATCTTTCATAAGCACCGAAGGTACTTACCAGTGGACCCTTGTTCCCCGCTGGACGCAGTCGCAGGTCAACTTCATAAACTGTGCCGAAGCGTGTATAGCGGGTCAGTATATGGATGACCCGCTGCGCCAGACGATGAAAGAATACGCCGTTGTCGATCGACTTTTCACCATTGGTCATGCCTTGTTGATCGACATCAGCCAGCATGACCAGGTCCAGATCTGAGCCATAGCCGAGTTCAAACCCTCCTAACTTACCATAGGCAATGATCGCGAATCGGCAGCCTTGGGGAACTCTATCACTGTCGCAAGGCTCACCGAAGCGCTCGAGCATCGCTCGCCAAGCAAGATCGACTGCTTGCTCAAGGGCAACTTCGGCTATCGCGGTCAAGGCATCGGAAGCCTTCATCAAGGGTAGTAGATCCGACAACTCCAGCACTGCAACCTTAAGAACGGCACCAGTTTTAAATTGCCGAAGCAGGTCCATCTGCACCTCTAAATCTCCTGAGTCAGCTGTGGCAAGCTGCTGGCTAAGCTCGGAGGCTAACTGCTGTTTATCAAATACAGCCTCATGCGTCTGCCGGTCCGACAATTCATAAAGCAGTATCGGCATCTCTGCCAGATGATTCGCGACCCATGAGCTCATACCGCAGAGGTTAACCATTCGCTTGAGTGCATCTAAATTTTCTAACAGGTAGACGATGTAAGTGCTGCGACGTGCAATCTGTTCGACTATCGGCAACAGTCGTGCGAGGGTCTGATCCGGGTCTTTTTCTCGCGCAGCGAGACTCATCAAAATCGGCATCAATCGATCGAGTCGCTCAATTCCAATTTCATGTATGTCATGCACATTAACGCGCTTGCTGAGGTCATGCAGAAGCCTTACAACTTCATTGGCGCGACGGTAGCCATGTTCTGTCAGAATATCCAGAGCATCTTCCATATCTGGATCACGCCAGATCTTAATCCATAATAAATGACCCTCCTTCCGGAACTCTCCTTCAGCATTGTTTGATGACATAAACCGCGAAAAAATCTCAATCACTTGGCCTCGATGGTGAGATAGGGCGAGCAGATAGTCAGCGTAATTGGTAAATCCCATAGCAACTGCCAAGCGCTCCTGAGAGAGCTGCGCTGAGGGCAACCTCTGGGTCTGTCGGTCTTTTTCTGCTTGAATAACATGCTCGCTGTTGCGCAGGAAATAATAAGCTTCACGTAGCTGCTGAACCTCTTCAGTCGGCAAATAATTACCGGTAGCGAGTCTATCCATGGCCAGCAGTATTTTTCTTTCCTGTAACTGGCTTTCGCGCCCACCCCAGATCAACTGCAGGGCCTGAACGACAAATTCCACCTCACGAATGCCACCCGGCCCGAGTTTCACATCGTCCAGCATCTCTTTACTGGCAACCTGAGTGTCGATCAAATGCTTCATTTCCCGCAGTGCATCTACCGCGCCAAAGTCCAGGTGTTTGCGGTAAACAAATGGCCTGAGCCAACTCAGAAATTGGCGGCCGAATTCTATATTACCCGCGGCAGCACGCGCTTTGACGAAAGCGTACCGTTCCCAGTCGCGGCCTTGCTCGTAAAAATATTTTTCCATGGCAGTTCGATTCAGAATCAGTGCTCCACTTTCACCGTAAGGCCGAAGACGCATATCAACCCGAAAGACAAAGCCATTCGCGAGATTCGCATCCAGTGATCGAATAACATCGCGGCTGGTTCGAACGAAAAATTCCTGATTGCTGAACTCATGCGTGGAGGACAAAACCATTCCCGGTTCGTCGTACAGAAAGATCAGATCAATATCAGACGACAGATTCAGCTCACCGGCGCCCAGCTTACCTAACGCCAGAACCACCATCTGCTGCACTGCGCCAGTTTCAGCACCGGTCGGATAACCATATTTTTGACAATTTTTCGCATAGTGCACTCGCAAAGACGCGTCAATACAGGCGTCTGCCAGGTTTGATAAATCACTCGTGGTTTCTTCCAGCGTCGCTCGCCGAGTCAAGTCTCGAAAAATAATACGAGCCATAGCGCGCTGTCGGCACAGCCGTAAACCTGAGTCGAGATCATCGATGGTTAAGTGCTTGAGCTGCTCCTGATAATAGGTCGCGGTAACGGATTGTTCCAACTCCTGGCTTTCGATCAAAGACTGCATCATCACCAGATCACGGCCGAATTGCTGCTTGAAATAGTCACTAATGGCACAGACTCTAATGATGTCTGCACGCAGCGTCTCTGCGCAATTTGGCAGCCATTGGTCAACCTGTGACTGAATTTCGACACATAGTGCCTCGAACGCTGCCATATTATTCCTCAGTACCACTATAAGGCGCGACACGCATGACCTCGGCGATGGTCGTGAGGCCCGCTGCAACCTTCATCGCACCGCTGAGACGCAGAGTCTTCATTCCCTCTCGCATCGCAGATTTACGCAGCTTGCCGATTTCGGCGCCGGCAACCACTAACGGCTTTAGCTTATCGGTTATCGGCAGTAACTCATAGATCCCCTCTCGACCGAGAAAACCAGTTTCGCGGCACTCGATACAGCCAACCGGCTGAAAGGCAACCGCCGGCGGGCTCATCTTCCAAGGCGTCGTTAAGGACCGCCAGCCATCAGGGTCGGTTGGCGCTGCGACCTTGCAGTGGGGACATAAGATACGAACCAGGCGCTGAGCCATCACACCAAGCAGGGTCGCTTTAATGAGATAAGGAGCAATACCCAATTCAAGCAACCGGGTTATCGCCGATGGCGCATCGTTAGTGTGCAAAGTTGAAATGACCAAATGGCCAGTTAATGCCGCTTGAACGGCCATTTCTGCAGTCTCCAGGTCACGTATCTCGCCCACCATAATAATATCGGGATCTTGCCGCAGAAGCGCACGAACACCGTCAGCAAAATGAAGATCAATATTCGCTTGAACCTGCATCTGATTAAAAGCTGGCTCAACCATTTCGATCGGATCTTCAATCGTACAAACATTAACATCCTCTGTCGCGAGTTGTTTCAAGCTGGAATAAAGGGTCGTGGTCTTACCCGAACCCGTTGGACCCGTCACCAGCACTATTCCATTGGCGTTAGCCACCATTGCAGTCCAGCGATCGAAGTCGTCGTTTGCCAAACCCAGCTGGGCAAATGTTTTGAGGAGAATATCTGGATCAAAAATTCGCATGACCATCTTCTCGCCAAATGCGGTTGGCAATGTCGACAATCGCAGCTCAACCTCATGACCATCCTGCGTCTTGGTTTTCAAGCGCCCATCCTGAGGGCGACGTTTTTCCGCCACATCCATCCTGCCCAGCGTCTTCAAGCGACTCGTCACAGCAGTCATCACTGGCGCCGGCAATTCATAGACCAGATGCAAGACACCATCAATCCGAAACCGAATCCGGCCTTTTTCCCGTCTGGGTTCCAGATGAATATCGCTGGCTCTCTGATTAAAGGCGTAACCCAGCAGCCAATCGACAATATTGACGATATGGGCATCGTTTGCCTCCATGGCATCCACATGTCCCAGCTCCAGCATCTGTTCCAGATTGGTCAGGGCGCTGAGGCCTTGCACGTTGGCCTGACTCACAGACTTCGCCATTTGATAGAATTCTGTCGTATACCGGCGAATGTCAGCTGGGTTGGCGATGACACGGGTCAGCACTTTGCCCGGTTGAGACTGGAGAAGGGTCGCCTCCCAGCCCGAGACATAGGGCTGGGCTGAGGCGATGACAATCTCGTCTTCAAGAATCTCAAGGGGCAGCACGCCATGGCGTTTGGCAAATTCTGCGGACATCAATCGCGTCACAACCGCAGCATCTATCTTCAAGGGATCAATCCGCTTGTAGGCTTGCTTTGATCGACCGCAGAGCCAGAGCGTCAGTGTTTCCAGGTCAAGGAGCTTGCCCGGATTTTTCTGATCTAACGGTTCTTCCTCGGCGATGAGTTCCAGAGGATGCCAAGTCAACTGGTGTTTGGCACGCGACTTCATACTGATAGCCTCTGCATCGTTCAATGAAAGTCGACCGTCGGCGACCAGGTCATTAATCACGCTTCGAACATTGAGCGTGATATCTGGCTTGTTGACTCTAGAATCCTTTCCATTCACAAATGATGGCCTCATTTTCTCATCAGTGGCGGGTCGCGACCGCGCCAATTATTAGGCTTATACCTATCAACATACCTATCAACATACCTATCAACAGTCTAGCTGGGGCTCTCTCCTCTTGCCCTCAACGACCGAGGCCTTCCACGACGGAGGGGCCGCATCATGTACAAAAGAAGGTTTCGCGAGCGCGTCAAATTGCTACACTGAGCGCCATACTCTCGGACTTAACCTCTATGCCAGACTTGAGAACACCGAAGCTGAAAGCCATGGTCGCTGACCTGATCGCTCTGCCAAGCGTCAGCAGCACCCTGCCCCAATTTGACCAAAGCAACCTGGCGGTAGTTCACACTCTGGCGAACTGGCTGGAGCCGCTCGGGTTTGAAATTCGAATTGTTCCCATCATGGGGCGTTCCGGTAAATCCAATCTCATTGCCACGCGTGGCGCCGGTAGCGGTGGCCTGGTGTTATCCGGGCATACTGACACGGTGCCGCTCGATGCCGACCTGTGGGCCAGCGACCCCTTCGCCTTGACAGAAATTAACGATCGCTGGTACGGCCTTGGCACCTGCGATATGAAGAGTTTCTTTGCGCTGGCCATCGCTGCCCTGGAGCCTCTGTTAGATCAGACATTCAAGCATCCACTGACGATTATCGGTACCGCTGATGAAGAGTCGTCGATGAGCGGTGCTAGAGCGCTGACAGCCGCCGATATTTGTGGCGCCAGATATGCCATCATCGGCGAGCCCACTGAGCTCAAACCTGTGTATAAACATAAGGGAATCATGATGTTGTCCCTTAAAATCCAGGGGTCCTCCGGCCACTCTTCCAATCCGGCCCTGGGCGCTAATGCCATTGATGGCAGCGGCATTGTTATCGAACAGCTGCTGAAGTTTCGCCAAGAGCTGGCCAACCGCTACCAGGACCCAGGCTTTCTCGTCGCCGCTCCGACGCTCAACCTGGGCTGTATTCATGGTGGCGACAACCCGAACCGAATTTGCGATCACGTCGACATGGCGTTCGACGTCCGTATCTTGCCAGGCATGGACAACACCAACATCAGGGGCGAAATCGAGCACCGCCTGGCGCCCCTGCTGGCAGATCAGGGCTTGACCATGAGTCTGGATTTATTTCACGACGCCTTGCCACCCTTTCAGACCGAGGGAGATGAATTATTGGCAACTACTCGCGAATTAACCGGCTGTGAGCCTACGTCCGTGGCTTTTGCTACGGAGGCACCCTTTTTGTCGCAACTCGGTATGCAGACAGTGGTACTCGGCCCCGGCTCCATTGATCAGGCCCATCAGCCCAATGAATTTGTTGAACTCAGGCAAATCGAGCCGACAATTGCTATACTGCGCGGCCTTATTGCCAAGCACTGCTGTAGCGACTGAACAGCAGTCTATCGTTGACAAGCAGTGACTTTGGACATGACGGTTGGTATTGGTTTTTTGAATGGTAACTGCTCAGAATGAACAACACACATCAGCATGTGAAATGGTTTCGGGACTCATCGCCCTACATTAACGCGCACCGCGGAAAGATCTTTGTTCTACACCTGGATGGTGAGGCGATTGATCATCCGAATTTCAGCAATATTATTGGCGACATAGTCCTTCTCCATAGTCTTGGCGTAAAGCTGGTGGTAGTTCACGGTGCCGCGCCGCAAATAGAACGGCAACTGGCCGCGAATGGTGCTACCAGCGAATTTGTTAACAAGGTCAGAATTACCACTCCCGATATATTGCCGCTGGTACAGCAGGCCGTCGGCATCCTGCGCTCCGATATTGAAGCCCGCCTGTCCATGGGGCTCATCAACTCGCCACAGCACGGCGCTGAAATGTTGGTCATCTCCGGCAACTTTATTCGCGCCAAGCCGCTGGGTGTCATCGATGGCGTTGATTACCACAACACAGGCGTCGTTCGAAAGGTCAATACCAAGGCCATTCGTCAACAGTTAGACCATGGCGCAACGTTATTAATTTCCCCACTGGGTTATTCGCTTTCGGGTGAGATTTTCAACGCCAACTCGACGCAGGTCGCCACAGAAGTCGCAACTGCCTTGATGGCAGAAAAGTTGATTTTCTTTACCGACCAGGGTCTGAGAGACGCGGATGGTTTAGTCGTCAGTGAATTACAGGTCGATCAGATTGACGAATCGACACTTGACACCTATTCACCCTTGCGGCTGTCGAAACTCGCCTGCCAACAGGGCGTGGCGCGCTGCCATTTGATCAGTTATGCAGAAGATGGCGCAGCGCTTGAGGAGCTCTTCACTCGCGACGGCACCGGCACGCAGGTAAGCCGAGTCAGCTACGAGCAGATTCGACCTGCAAGAGCCAACGATGTTGCAGGCATTATTGAGCTCTTAGCTCCGCTAGAGGAACAAGGCATTTTGGTCCGGCGCTCTCGAGAATTGCTTGAGTCTGAGGTAGACCACTTCATGGTTATTGAGCGCGACGGCATGATCGTCAGCTGCGCTGCCCTGTACCCATTCGAGAACAAGGGTGAGCTTGCCTGCCTGGTGACACATCCGGAATATCGAGACAACGACCGAGGCGAGTTGCTGCTTGAGAAAATCCAAGCTTTAGCCAAGGCGCAGGGCTTGATTGCCCTGTTTGTGCTCACCACTCACACCACCCACTGGTTTGTAGAACGCGGATTTCGACCCGTGAATCTACAGGATCTGCCACCCTCGCGGCAGTCTCTTTATAACTATCAACGCAATTCCAAGTTACTGGAAAAGCTGCTTTAAAGCCGCGACGATCAGGAGTCATAGATATGCCCAACTACAGATCCAAGACCTCAACCCAAGGCCGCAATATGGCCGGTGCCCGTGCCCTGTGGCGAGCGACAGGCATGACCGATGGTGACTTCGACAAGCCCATCATTGCCGTTGCCAACTCGTTCACTCAGTTCGTGCCAGGACACGTCCACCTCAAGGACATGGGGCAATTGGTGGCGCGGGAAATCGAAAAAGCCGGCGGCGTCGCGAAAGAATTTAATACTATTGCGGTGGACGACGGTATCGCCATGGGTCACGACGGAATGCTCTACAGTCTTCCCTCCAGAGATATTATTGCCGACTCGATCGAATATATGGTGAACGCTCACTGCGCCGATGCGCTTGTCTGCATCTCAAACTGCGACAAGATCACACCGGGTATGCTTAATGCGGCACTGCGGCTGAATATTCCTACCGTGTTTGTCTCGGGCGGACCCATGGAAGCTGGCCGAACCAAACTCGCGAATCATCATACCAACCTCATTCATGCCATCGTGGTCGCGGCTGACGAGCAGTTCACTGACGCAGAGGTGGATGACTATGAACGTTCAGCCTGCCCGACCTGCGGTTCCTGCTCGGGCATGTTTACCGCAAACTCCATGAACTGCCTGACTGAAGCGCTGGGCCTGTCGTTGCCAGGCAACGGTTCCATGCTGGCAACCCACGCAGATCGAGAATCCTTGTTCCTGCAAGCCGGACGGACCGTCGTGGATATCGCACGGCAGTACTATGAGCATGACGATGACTCTGTACTGCCACGGCAGATCGCCAACCGCAGGGCCTTTGAGAACGCCATGACGCTGGATATCGCGATGGGTGGCTCGACCAATACGATCCTGCATTTGCTCGCCGCGGCGCAAGAGGGTGAGATAGACTTTACCCTCGCGGATATTGATCGACTGTCTCGCCGAGTACCCAACCTCTGTAAAGTCGCACCCGCGATCGATACTTATCACATGGAAGATGTCCATCGCGCTGGTGGTGTCATGGCGATATTGGGCGAGCTTGATCGTGGCGGCCTGCTAGATACATCGGTCAAAAATGTACACAGTGCTAGCCTCGCAGACACCTTGAAAACCTGGGATGTGACGGTCAGCCAATCGCAAGCGGTGCAGACATTCTATCGAGCCGGACCCGCCGGTATTCCAACCCAGACAGCATTTAGTCAGTCCACCCGCTACAACACCCTGGATGTTGACCGCTCTAATGGCTGTGTGCGCGATATGGCACACGCCTATAGTAAGGAAGGTGGGCTGGCGGTCCTGTTTGGCAATATCGCGACTGATGGCTGCATCGTCAAGACAGCCGGTGTCGATGAAAAAAATTGGGTATTTGATGGGCCTGCAAGAGTCTTTGAGAGCCAGGACTCGGCGGTGGCCGCTATTCTGAGCGATAACATCAAAGAAGGTGACGTGGTCGTGATCCGATATGAGGGGCCAAAAGGTGGCCCGGGTATGCAAGAAATGCTCTATCCGACCAGCTATCTGAAATCCAAGGGCTTGGGCGCTGCCTGCGCTCTGTTAACTGACGGCCGCTTCTCCGGTGGCACTTCCGGCTTATCGATCGGCCATGCATCCCCGGAGGCGGCGCAGGGCGGTGCCATCGCCCTGGTGGAAGAAGGTGATAATATTCAGATTGATATTCCCGCACGGCATATCCACTTGAATATCACGCCGGCGGAGCTGGAACGGCGCCGAGTAGCCATGGATGCGCGCGGCAAGCAGGCTTGGAAGCCTGTCGAGCAACGAGACCGAGTGGTCTCAGCTGCGCTTAAGGCGTATGCAGCGCTCACCACCAGTGCTGACAAGGGCGCGGTTCGAGACGTCAATCAACTCGACTGATGGGGGTACTGGTGGACATAATCCACCAGCGCCTTAACATTGTCGACGGGGGTCTCGGGAATGATGCCGTGGCCCAGATTGAAGATGTGGCCGGGCCTTCCATTGACCTCGGCCAATACCTCTCCCGCCTTGCGTTCCACCGATGCGCGATCAGCGCAAAGTATTATCGGGTCCATATTACCCTGCACGGATTTGACGCCAGTTTTATCCCAGGTTTCCCGCAGCGGCGTCCGCCAGTCAAGCGCCAGCACGTCCCCGCCAGCTTTCGCCATCAAGGGGGCGAGTGCGGGATTACCAGTACCGAAATGGATTACCGGCACCTTGCCGGAGATGGCCGTCATCAACCGTTCGGTATGACTATAAACGTACTCCAGATAGTCAGTCGGCGACAGGCAGCCAACCCAGCTGTCAAACAGCTGAACTGCTTGTACACCGCTATCAATTTGATAGTTCATATAGTCAATGACTGCATCGGTAATCTTGGTCATGAGGCTATGCCAGGCACCGGTATCGCCATACATCATTTGCTTTACATGGATGTAATTGCGTGAGCCTTTGCCCTCAATCGCATAGGACGCCAGCGTAAATGGCGCGCCACCAAAACCGATAAGCGGGATATTCCCTGGCAGCTCGGCGCGAATCAAGGCAATGACCTCGGCGATATAAGGCATGGTGTCTTGCGAGGGGTCAATGCGCAGAGCATCTATATCAGCGTGACTACGGACAGGATTTTCAAACTTTGGACCCACGCCTGGCAGGTAATCCAAAATCAGGCCCATCGGCTCGAGAATAGGTAACAGATCAGCAAACATGATAGCGGCATCGACACCAAGAATTCGCTGCGCGTCACAGGTTACCTTGGCCGCCAAACTTGGAGTCTTGAAAAAATCCAGACTCGGTGTCTTGCCTTTAACCTGGTGATATTCCGGCATATAGCGACCGGCCTGACGATTCAGCCAAATCGGTGTGTAATCGGTCTTTTCGCCGCGACAAGCCTTAAGAAAGGTGGAGTTATAAAGTGCATCAGTCATGGAAATTCCACGGAGTTGTTCCAAAGTGGGTGAGTATACAGCAAGGTTTGGAACTATGGGTCAGCTGGTTACTGTTTCCAGTCTCATTCTACACCGGGCGGGGACGCAACCTCCGGTAACCGACCTATGACCAGATAAGCATCAATGTCCCGTTGAATGCCTCGTAATCTGATCCTACCGCGCGCCAGGCAATGCAGCTGAGCCTCCACTAGCGCAAAAGTCTCGGCAGAGATCAAGATACCATCTCGATCAGCCCTGCCCTCCAGCCGACTGGCAATGTTGACCGTGCTGCCAATCGCTGTGTAATCCAGTCGCTGAGCAGAACCAAAGTTGCCGACCGCGCATTCGCCAGTATGGATACCGATACGGATATGGATATCGCTAAAGACGCCTTCTTGCTGCCAGCGGCTGCGCAAGTCTGTCAGCTTGGCACGCATCGCCAGCGCCATCTCAACACAAGCTAATGCATCCTTTTGACGCCCGCTTGATAGGGGATCGCCAAAAAATATCATAATCCCGTCACCCATAAATTTATCGATGGTCCCGCCAAAATCCAGGGCGACGCCCGCCATGCAGGTCAGGTAGTCATTGAGAATTCGAGTCACCAGCTCTTCTGGCAGGCTATCCATTAACGCGGTAAAACCCTCGATATCAGCGAAGCAAACACTCAGACATCGACGTCGAGTGACCTTAAAGTGATTTGCGGCAATACTTTGGTAAATTTGAGGCGAAACATAGGGTTGCAGACGTTTGGCGAGGCTCTCAATGCTGATTTGATAGGTCTCCAGCTGTTTCCGTCCTTGACCCAGGTGGCGACTCACTTGATAACCCAGCGCGGTCGCGATCGCACTGTAGGTGATGATAAATACGCCACTCAACCAGGTTCTGACAAGGCTGTCGCTTGAGTCACTCATCGCACTAAAACCAAAGCCCGAGAGGCCCAACCACCAATAGCCAGCAAACGCGGTGATAAGCAGGAGCAATAGATTCACCAACATGCCAGTGAAAGCACCAATGAACAGGCTACTGATTATGAGCGCCGTTACAAAACTCACTGACGCCAGAAAATGAAACTCGTTGGCGATCACCAGCAAACCTACCAGCACCGCATCAACTCGAAGCGAGCCCTGCGCACCCGACGCCGAATTGGCAAATCGTCGAGTGACGCCCTTGGCCAAGTGGGGATAGAGCAGCAGGACCAGCAGAAAGCCTGCAAATTCCCACCCAAAGGTTTCTGCTTGAAAATGGTCGCTTGCCGTCACCAGGGCGGCAAGCAGATAGGCGACTACCCGAGGCAAATGAATTGCTTTGATCAGGTAATGGGTTGAGAGACTCGACTGGCGCATGGGTGCATAATCCCGCACCCTGGACCCCATGACTAAGGCATCAGGACCCGCAATGCTGCCCGCTCTTGCCTTCGCATTCTGTGCGATAGGGCCTATTTTTCTGGGCCTAGACCCTTTAGTTGAGACTCTTGAACTTAAGCGCCTGTTGATTCCCCGAACTCGAGTGGCATGGGCACCTCAGGATCCACCTCGGCATCGTAATCGACGCCATCGAAGTCAAAACCATGCATGTGCAGAAAGGCCTGTCGATAACCCGCAAAATCGCTAATATCCATCAAGTTATCCGCCGTCACTTTGGACCAGTTGGCCTTGACGAAAGCCTGTATATCTTCGCTGAGCTCCCAGTCATCCAGCCGAAGACGACCTGATTCATCCTTCTGCAGTGCCGCATCCATAAAAAGATTTTTAAACAAGCGGGTGGTCTGCTCTATGCATCCTTCATGGGTCCCTTTGGCCTTCATTGCCTTGAAGAGCAGTGACAGATAGATCGACATACCCGGGATAGCTGACGCAGCTTGCGTCATGAGTCCCTTCATCACAGCAACATAGGCATGCCCATTGATCTTCGCCATGGGCTCCACCAGGGCGCGTGCTGCGCGGTCTAGGTCCTCTTTGGCTTTACCGATCGTCCCATGATAATAAATTGGCCAGGTCACCTCACTGCCGAGGTAGGTATAGTTTGTGGTGATACAACCGTTTGCCAGAACGTTCGCTTTCAGCAACGCCGCCATCCATAGCTCCCAGTCCTCACCCCCCATGACTTTAATCGTGTCATTAACCTCCTGCTGAGAGGCAGGTTCGAGGCTGACAGACCGCAACTCACCCGAGTTCAAGTCAATGGTCGACCCTTCAAACGGCTCACCTATGGGCTTCAAGGTACTGCGCACCAGGCTGCCATCAGGAAGCTGGCGGGCAGGGGCTGCAAGGGAATAAATGACCATATCAACCTGGCCCAAATCACGCTTGATCAGGTCAATCGTGGCCTGCTTGAGCGCGGCTGAAAAAGCATCGCCATTGAGGTTAGCCGCATAGAGTCCTGCTGCTTGGGCTGCGTGGGTAAAGGCGGCAGACTTATACCAGCCGGGAGAGGCAGTACGATTATTGACTGCAGGTCGCTCAAAGAATACGCCAATGGTCGCCGCACCACAGCCAAAGGCCGCGGTAATTCTGGAAGCCAGCCCATATCCACCGGATGCCCCTATCACCAGGACCCTTTTCGGGCCATTCGGAATAGCTCCAGCCTGTTTCACATGATCGATCTGATTTTTGACATCCATGGCACACCCGATTGGATGTGCTGTGGTGCATAAAAAGCCTTTAATTCGCGGTTTTAGAATCATAATAATTTCAGACCGTCTCTCGTTGATAGCTGTAAAACAGAAACCCCACGCCCAGCAGGACCATCGGCATCGACAGTAGCTGCCCCATTGTCATCCAATCAAACGCAATAAACATCAAGTGTCGATCCGGTTCTCGAAAAAATTCCGTCAAAAATCGCAATCCACCATAGGCAATCAGGAACATGCCAGAAACAGCAAAAGGCGGACGGGGTCGACGGCTGAAGAGCCATAAGACCACAAATAGCACCAGGCCTTCGGAGACAGCCTGGTAGAGGCTCGACGGATGTCGACCGATGACCTCGCCTGGATAAATGGCCGCCCAGGGTGCTTCCGTCACTCGCCCCGGCAACTCGCCGTTGATAAAGTTGCCTATTCTGCCGCAGCCTAAGGCGATGGGGACACTGGGAGCAATATAATCGGTGACGGCAATAAAACCACGGCCCTGCTGCCGGCCATAGAGGTACACGGCGACCAACACGCCAAGCAGTCCGCCATGAAAGGACATGCCGCCTTCCCAGACTCGAAACAGACTCAAGGGATCCGCGGCTAGGCTTTGCCAGCCATAAAAGAACATGTAGCCCATTCGCCCACCGAGAATCACACCCAGCACGCCATAAAAAATCAGGTCGGAAATCTGCTCGTCGTTCCAGGGTAGCGATTGCGCTCGAGCGCGATGGCCCAAGGACCACCAGACCAGACTGATACCCACCAGGTAGCTCATGGCGTACCAGTGAATGCTCACCGGACCAATGCTGATCAAAACAGGGTCGATCTCAGGGTAGTGCCACATAAAGATGACTATTTGACAAATGACGAGTCGGCATTATCCAGTAACTCGACGAGATGATAAACTTGCAATTTCGATTCTGGCGTAAAAACGCGATGTGCTTGATTTTATTTTCAATTTCACCCGATCCTCGACACAGACTGGTCGTAGCTGCTAATCGTGATGAGTTTTACGCTCGACCCACTGAACGTCCGGCGTTCTGGGATGACGCACCTCACATTCTGGGCGGACGAGACCTTCAGGCCGGCGGCACCTGGCTCGGTGTGACAAGCAGCGGTCGGTTTGCCGCGGTCACCAACTTTCGTGAAACACCATCGAACCCCTTGCCCCCCCGCAGTCGCGGCGCCCTGACCGCTGACTTTCTACGCTCGAACGAGTCCTGCGCCAGCTATCTCGCTCGTATAGCGCCCATCAGCGCTGAATTCAGGGGGTTTAATCTATTGATCGATGATGGTCGAGACATCTACTACTACAGTAATCGGCAACCTCGTGGGAGAAGGCTTGAGCCAGGTTTCTATGGGCTGAGTAACCAGCTCCTCGATTGCAACTGGCCAAAGGTCAGCCAGGGGCGCAAGCAACTTAGAATCATCGGTGAGCAGGGTTTTGACACTGAGTCGCTGTTTGAGTTGTTGGCAGATGAAGGCAATCAAGAGCCCTTTTCCGCTGGTTTTATTCAGTCAGACGCCTATGGCACCAGCGCCTCAACGGTCGTCAAAATCAGTAACTCGTCGAACATTGAGTTTGAAGAGCGTGCCTTCCTGCCACTTGGTCAAAAGGCAGGACGTCGCCAGTTCACATTCCCCGTCATTTTGCCGAACCCTCCAGCAGCGGTCGAGTCCTGACGATTCTGCCCAGACCCGCTTCACGCATCTGAGCATCAACGTAGGCCTTAATCTCGGGCGCGTTATCCATATTCAATACTTGGCTCAGCATTCGCTTGGCTTGCGTCAACTCGAAGCTTCTGATTGCCCATTTTACCTGCAGCAGGTTATTCGAATTCATCGATAGCACGTCGTACCCCATAGCCATCAGTAGAACAGCAGCTGCAGGGTTTCCGGCCATTTCGCCACAAATACCCAGGGGTTTGTTTTCAGCATGCGCCGCATCGACTATATGTTTCAAGGCCTGCAGCACAGCCGGATGAAACTCTTGATAGAGCTCGGCGACTCGCGAGTTGTTTCGATCCACCGCCAGCATGTACTGAATCAAATCGTTGCTGCCAACAGACAGAAAATCTACTCTCTTGATGATGTCTCGAGCCTGATAAACCGCTGCGGGCACCTCGATCATCACACCGACTGCCGGCATCGCGACTTGAGCACCATCTTCGATGATTTCGGCATAACATTGATCGATGAGTCGTTTCGCCTCATCCACTTCATTGACGCTGCTGACCATGGGCAGCATGATTCGAAGATAGGCATTGACACCGACGTTGGCTCGAATCATGGCCCTGACTTGCGACAAAAAGAGCTCTGGGTGGTCAAGCGTTACTCGAATACCCCGCCAGCCCAGGAAGGGGTTCTCCTCCTGAATTGGAAAATAACTCAGGGCCTTGTCTCCACCAATATCCAGGGTTCGCATCGTCACATTCCGTGGCGCAAACGCCATGAGATGTTCTCGATAAATAACTTTTTGCTCTTCTTCCGTCGGAAACCGATCATTCATCATGAAATGCACCTCGGTTCGATACAGGCCAACCCCTTCCGCGCCTCTGTCCAGTGATCGAGAGGCATCTGACATGAGGCCTGTATTGACCCAAAGACGGACTCTATGCCCATCAAGACTGATGCAGGGTTTATCTTTTAACTCCTCCAGGCCCTCCGTCAGGGCAGCCTCATCGCGCTTCAACTCACTGTAGAAGGCGAGTTGTTCGGCACTGGGATGGGTAATCACACAACCCTCGAAACCATCGACAATGAGCGGCTTGTCTTCAAGCAGGTGAATGGGTAAGTCCTCGACACCCATGACCGTCGGTATGCCCATCGCCTTAGCTAGGATGGCGACATGGGAACTTCCTGAGCCCTTCGCCGAGACCAAGCCGATCAGTCGCTCACGAGGTACATCGGCAAACATAGCAGGGGTTAATTCCTCACCCACAAGAATGGTGTCAGGTGGGTATACGTACTGTCTGTCTTCGCTGCGTTGTAATTTCGCCAGCACTCGTCGCCCGAGATCTAGCACGTCACTTCCACGTTCACGTAAATAGGCGTCTTCCATGGCCTGAAAGGTGGCCACATGAGACTCTATGATGGTTCGCAGTGCCCCTTGGGCCCATTGCCCTGCCTCAATCAACTCTATCACCTCACCGGTGATGGCCGTGTCATCCAGCATATGCAGATAGGCCTCGAAAAGCCCCAGGTCCTCTGGTCGAAGTCGATCTGAAAGCTTTTCGCTCATGGACCGAATTTCATCTCGAGTCTCCTGGATGGCGTGCCTGAAGAGTGCTATCTCATCCGTCACATCTAGATTGAGCCGATCCGGTACCGTATGCAGCTCTGCTTCTGGATAGATGACGACCGCTGTCCCGATAGCGACGCCCGGTGCTCCCGCCTTGCCTTGAAAACGGCTTGCCGGCACTTCCTGAACCGAGCCCTTCAGCCCCAGAGAACCCGTTGCGCGTGCGTGGGCTATAACTCCTGCCAGCTGAGCCGACAGCGTAATGAGAAACGCCTCTTCACTTTCGTCATAGCGCCGTGCCAGTCGCTGCTGCACCACCAGCACACCAAGGACCCGCCGGTGGTGGATGATCGGGACCCCAAGAAACGCATTGAAGGGCTCTTCACCGACCTCTTCAACATAATGATAGCGCCGATGTTCCGGTGCATTTTCCAGATTGACCGGCTCCGCTCGCTCGCCGACGTAACCGACAAGACCTTCGCCAACGTCCAGGGTCACTTTGCCTACGGCGTTCTGGTTCAGTCCTCGAGTCGCCATAAATACATACTTGTCTCGCTCGTCATTCAGCAGATAGACACTACAGACCTGTGTGCCCATGGCTTCCTGAATACGTTCAACAAGAATGTCCAGCGCAGTGCTCAGATCACGCGCTCTGTTAACTTCCTGTATCACCCTGCGGAGAATTTCAAGCATTGCCTATCCAAAAGTGGCTAGTGAGAACTTAAGACAAAATTAGGACGAACCTATTAGCTGACGAAATTTATCCCGTTACTTCTCGAGACAGGTGCGGCACCAGCTCCTTCATGGCTCGGCGATAAACATCCTTTTTAAATTGCACCACCTGGCCTAATGGATACCAATAGCTGACCCATTGCCAAAAATCGAATTCTGGGGTTTCTGAGTGCTCGAATGACACAGACTGATCTTCAGCCAGCATTCTCAATAAAAACCACTTCTGCTTCTGCCCGATAAAATGGCTGGACTTCTGCCGCAACAACCGCTTCGGCAGCTTGTACCTAAGCCAACCACGGGTACAGCCCAGAATCTCCACCTGGTCGGGCGCCAGACCGATTTCTTCCTTGAGTTCACGAAACAACGCCTCTTCAGGAGACTCACGAACCTGAATTCCACCCTGCGGAAACTGCCAGGCCTGCTGACCCACTCGTTTTGCCCAGAGCACCTGGCCGCTGCTATTGGCAACAATTATACCAACATTGGGTCGGTAACCATCTGTATCTATCAATTGGGTAAACCCGATTTAAACGTCAAGGGGGAATTATTGTGTCTGAATCTCGCGCGTTGGGCAATCATATGCGGAATTACCCTGCCGCGATCACAGGTTTCAGGCTAAACTTCGAGCCGGCGATTGAGTGAGGAGACAAGATTTTGGCGTTGGCGATATTTGACCTGGATGAAACCCTGATTGGCGGTGACAGCGATCACGCCTGGGGGGAGTTTTTGATCAGCAAAGGACTGGTTGACGCGGATTCCCATCGCCTCAAAAATGATGCCTTTTACCAACAATACAAACGTGGCGAGCTGGATGTTCATGCCTACCTGCGGTTTGCCTGCCAGGCGCTTACCGAGCACGACACTGACCAGCTCTTTGCCCTGCGCGAGGAGTTTGTTCAGGATTTCATAAAGCCCCTCATGCTCCCTCGAGCCAACGCCTTGGTTGAGCATCATCGAAGTCTGGGCGACAAGCTATTGGTGATCACAGCGACACTGGAATTCATCACTGAGCCAGTCGTGGCGCTGCTGGGTATTGATGAGCTGATCGCTCCCATTCCTGAGCGTATTGGTGACCGCTACACTGGCGAAATAATAGGCGTTCCCAGCTTTGGCAGCGGTAAAGTGACCCGCTTGCAAGACTGGTTAGCCGGCACCGAGTTTGACCTGGCAGGCAGCCATTTTTATTCTGATTCTGCTAACGACCTGCCTCTGCTCGAGTTAGTTGAACATCCTGTTGCCGTCGACCCGGATCCACGTTTACGCGCAGTCGCGGAAAAGCGCCAATGGCCAATCATCTCCTTACGCGACTAGCCCGCTCGCACGGCGAATCCATTGAGTGGCGAAGATCGCTTGCGCTTGCGCTTGTCCTGTTATTAAGCGCTTGCGCTGACTCTGAACCGGACACAACACCACCGCGACTCGACGTAACGAAGGCCCACGTCAGTCTGGCGGCACTTCAGGCATTAAGTCTGACACAGGGTCGCGGTCTGCTCAGCAGTGTTGAAAATCTGCAGGGGTCAATCGAGGATTTTCTTCAGTTACCCGATGGAGAGCGTCAAGAGACCGCCCAAACTGCATGGCGCAGTGCCCATGAGGCCTTTGTCAGCTTCACAGGATTACCCCTGATGAACCTGCCTGAACCGGCGCACTACCAACTCGACGCCTGGCCTATAGAACCGGGTTACCTGGACACACTCGCCGCCTATCCCGATAGTGGGCTGATCAGTGACTTAACGGTCGACATCTCACTCGAGTCTCTGCGCGACCAGCATGGCTTCACGGATGTTACAGAGGTCAGCCTGGGGTTTCATGCGCTCGAACTCCTCATCTTTGCTCGTGAACCGAAAGACTTTGTAACCCAGACGACTATTACGCCCGTGGATGACTTGGCGGCTAGTGATGAGATTGTTACCCGTCGAAGGCGAGTACTCAGCCTGCTCGCTGAGCAAATCTTGGTCGATCTGAGCCCATGGCTAACCACTTCGGCGCCAGAGCCCCTGCCGGCGAGCGTCGATCTCAAAAACCAGCAGCTACTGGAGCTACTGACTCGCAGCCGACAAAGGGCTATGTTTGCACAAAGCCAAGTCGATAAGCTACTGATCGCTGGCACACCCCTCCCCAGTCAAGGCCATGGCAGCCGGGCTGACTTAAGCCGACGAGTCACCAGCCTTCAGCAGATCTTTTTTTCACCGGTAGAGTTGGGCGCCCTTTTTCTGCCCATGGCGGGCAGCGCCGTCAACGCTCTGCAACGAACCCTTGAGGAAACCCAAGGGCTTTGTGACCTGACAGACATCGATGACAATCAAAAGGCCCAGTTAGGGCTATTGTTGCAAATGCTACCAGATCAAATTGAAGCGCTTTCACAGGTCCTGGCGGAAGACTAACAAGACACGCCATTCGCTGTCACCCAAGGCTTGCGCTTCGCAGCTGAGGCGGCTTTAGACCCCATCAAGACCGCGAGCCGCCTTAGGCGTCCCCAACTGGGCGTTCCCAACTGGGCGTTCCCAACTGGGCGTCACCGCTGGGGACTCCCCACTAATGATCCTCGTCTTCGCAGAAAGCCTCATAGGCATTCACGTCCATCAAATCTTGGACATCGCCGAGGTTATCGGGCTGCATCTTGAAAAACCAGCCGTCGCCATAGGGCGATGAATTAACGATTTCAGGCGTATCCTCTAACGATTGATTGACGGCAATCACGGTGCCTGAGATCGGCGCGTAAATATCTGACGCCGCTTTTACTGACTCCACGACACCCGCTTCATCACCCGCGGCAATGGCCAAGTCTACTTCTGGCAGTTCTACAAAAACGACATCTCCAAGGGCCGCTTGGGCATGGTCAGAAATACCAATTGTGACACTGCCATCATCCTCAACACGCACCCACTCATGACTTTTTGCGTAGTGTAATTCACCTGGAAACTCGACCATTTTATTGCTCCCCAATGTTACCGCGGCAGCATCGCTCACCACGTAATTTTATGACTGTTTTAACTCAACCTTTTAATGCCGAACCCATCTAGAGCGCCGATGCCCGATAGCGGTGAATCGTATTCCTCTAGACAGGCTTATATACCTGCTTGCCATTGCGTACAAACGGCACCTTGACGCGCTGTACAGCCAGTCTTTTATTACGAATCTCCACAGTGAGATTTTCCGCGCCGGTCGCGATCCGAGCCAGTGCTATGCCCTGCTCAAGGGTCGGCGAAAAAGCGCCGCTGGTAATCTCGCCAACCTGTTGATCGCCGCTGAAAATAGGGTAATGGGCGCGAAGGACGCCTCGCTCCAGGAGTACCAAACCCACCAGCTCACGCTCAAGGCCAGCCTGCATTTGTGCTTCAAGACGAGACCGGCCAATAAATTCACGACCATCATCGAAACTCACTGTCATCGCCATATTGGACTCCAGTGGCGTCACGGACTCATCCATATCGCTACCATACAGATTCATTCCCGCCTCAAGTCTCAGCGTATCACGCGCACCCAGTCCCACTGGCTTGACCCCGCTGGCAATCAACTGCTGCCATACATCCTGGGCATCTGCGTTCGGCAGAATAATTTCAAGGCCTTGCTCACCGGTGTATCCGGTTCTCGCGATAAACCAGGCGTCTGACCAGGCGCCGACAAAGGGTTTGAGTTGCCGGATTATCTCGGCCCGTACCAAGCCCACGACGGCGCTCACCTTCTGCAAAGCGTTGGGGCCCTGGATTGCCAGAATAGCGAGCTCTGGCCGCTCGATCAGCTGACAATCAAACCCACTAACCTGCTGCTGCATCCAGGCAAGGTCCTTGGCTCGAGTCGCGCAATTGACGACCAGGCGATATCCGTCTTCTTGTTGACCATCACGGTAGACTATCAGATCGTCGAGCACACCCCCTTCTTCATTCAACATAGCACTGTAGAGCGCCTTACCTCGCTGGTTCAGACGTGCAACATCATTGGCTAACAGGTAGCGCAAATAGTCCTGTGATTGGGGCCCGTGTAGGTCAATAACCGTCATGTGAGAGACGTCACAGATACCGACATCTTTGCGGACCTGATGATGCTCTTCGAGTTGTGAGCCATAGTGAATCGGCATGTCCCAGCCGCCGAAATCGACCATCTTGGCCCCTGCGGCGACATGCATTGCGTAAAGCGGTGTGCGCTGACCCATGGCTTAGCTCGTTGGGGTGAATGAAAGTCGACGACATTCTAACTATTCACAGGCTCTGGGAACAGTGAGAAGCGCTCAAATCCGGGTTGAATCAATTTCTTCTCACGCCCCTCAAGACGCGTCTTTAAACACCCGCCGCCAATTTCGCGACCATGGCCTTCAGCCTTGTCTGTCGGTTGAGCAATGAAAGCCCCAGGTTGCGCAACCAATTAACACCGGGATCACTCGTATCAAAAATTCGTTTAAGGCCCTCCATGACCGCTGTCATAGCGAGATTGGCGGGACGACGTGCTTGCTCGTATCGCCGCAAAACCGCCAGATCGCCGCAGGATTGACCGCTGAACCGGCATTGCTGAAGTACCATTGCCAGAGCCTGAGCATCGGCGAAGCCCAGATTAGCACCCTGACCAGCCAGAGGATGAATGGTATGGGCCGCATCACCAATCAGCGCTAAACCCGATTGCACGTAACGCAGCGCATGCCGCTGGCGCAGCGGAAACGAGAACCGTTGATCAACAGCTACGACCTCGCCGAGGATCGATTCCGAACCTTGAGTGAGACGCCGGCAAAGTTGCACATCATCGAGTGCAAGCAGGTCAGCAGTTGAGGTACTCGACCAGACTACCGAACAATGGTTTGGGTTTGCCAGCGGCAGGAACGCGAGCGCGCCGATGGGCGTAAAACATTGTCGCGCTACACCCTCATGGGGTAGTTGAGTTTCGATCGTGGTGACCAGAGCCGCCTGCTGGTAGCTCCATTCGACGGTCCTGATAGCTGTCAATTCTCGTACCATCGATGCGCCACCATCGGCACCAACGAGCAGCCGACAGCAGATTTCCTCGCCACTTGGCAGGCGCACCTGGTAACCGGTAGCGGTTCGTTGAATGGCCTCGACCGAACATCCAAAGGTCATTTGTGCCTCTTCGACATCTTTGGCTCTTTCCAACAGCGCCTGAATCAATTGGTCGTTTTCAATAATGGTACCCAGATGGTCGGCGGCGGTGAGACTCGCATCAAATTGGATCGAAGCCGTGCCTTGGCTGTCCCAGACCGACATCTGACGATACAGACATTGCCTTGCGCCTTCTTTCGGCCAGGCACCAAGACGATTGAGCAGGACCTCAGAGGCTAAATTGATCGCACTGACCCGCGGACTGACACCGGCGATCAAAGCAGCCCCCTGCCGACTAACGGGGCGCGTCTTCGCCAGCTTAGGCTCATTCTGGGCATCAATGAGCCTGACTGACAGGCGCGATCCACGCAAGGCATTGACCAATGTCAGCCCTACCAGGCCCGCACCCACAATCAGCACATCAATCTCGTCTGTGACCTTCATGCTACCTTCTTTGCCATACACTGCTCTATCTCATCAATGGTCTTTGGGATCATAGCGGTGAGGACCTCGTGACCTGACTTTGTGACCAACACATCGTCTTCAATCCTGATTCCGATGCCCCTGTAGCGCGCTGGCACATCCTGCAAGTCGTCAGCTATGTAAATGCCAGGCTCGATGGTTGTCACCATACCAGGTTCAAAGACCCGCCACTCACCTTCAATCTGGTACTCACCAACATCATGCACATCTAACCCCAGCCAGTGGCCGGTTCGATGCATATAAAACCGCTTGAAGGCCTCATCACGAATCAGCTCTTCAACCTTGCCCTGCAATAAACCAAGCCTTACCAGACCCGAGGTAATCTCGCGCACGGCGGCCTCATGGGGTTGATTCCAATGATTTCCTGGTCGGACTTCCGCTATGGCGGCCAGCTGGGCAGCCAGAACGACATTGTAGACTTCCTTCTGCGCCAGGCTGAAGTGGCCGCTCGCCGGCAAGGTTCGCGTCACATCTGCCGCATAACCCTCATACTCAGCACCGGCATCTATCAACACCAGGTCGCCGGATCGGATCACATGGGTATTCTGCGTATAATGCATGATAGTGGCATTCTTACCGGACCCTACGATGGACGGATATGCCGTCGTGCGCGCCCCTGTTCTGGCAAACGCGTAATTCAATTCCGCCTCCAGGTGGTACTCTCGAAGTCCGGGTTTCAGTGCGGCCATGACCCGCAAATGACCGTCTGCCGTCGCGCTGGCAGCATGCCGCATGACATTCATCTCCTGAGCACTCTTGAACAGACGCAGTTCATGCACCTGCTGGCCAAGATGGACAAATTCGCCGGGTGGTCTTGAACCCAACTGTTGATTCGCAGCGATGCTCTCTACCCAGCCGATCACCTGTGCGTCAATCTCCTTGTAGGTGCCCATGCCATAGTAGAGCTTGGATTTACCTTCGATCAAACCCGGCAATATGTCATCGATATCTGTAATGGGAAACGCGTCATCGAAACCATAGTATTGCCTCGCGCGTTCGGGACCTGTGATTCTGCCTTGCCAGCGTTCCGCCAACGGGTCCCGCTCTCGACAGAAGAGGATTGTCTCGCCGTGCACACGCCCGGGTACCAGGACGAGCACTGCATCTGGCTCGATAAAGCCGGTTAAATAACGGAAATCACTATCCTGGCGAAAGGGGTAATCAATGTCGCTATTACGCGCAACCAGCCTGGCGCTTGGCAGAATCGCTATACTATTGGCATCCAGCATCGCCATCAGGTTGCTGCGCCGCCGGCCAAACTCTTTAGGCGAAATGGTTGGACTCACTTTCATTCAAGACTCCATCACGGCTGTCACTCTCGCATCGTGGACTTCTGCCAGCGACTCAGCGGCTGTTTTAATGTAACGAGGTACTCGAACATTCTGCAAAGACCATCAAGGCCGACAGACGAACGTACTCGAAGATCTCGACTAGGTCGCTCTCGTTTTCTTCATCGTCAGGTACGTCTTCATCCAGGTTGGCGATATGACTGAGATCCGCCAGCAGCTCGCGCAAGTCATCGCTCAAATCGCTGTTCTGGTATCGCCCAGCCAAACCAAAACCAGCTAAAAAACCTCCGCACCATTCACCCAGAGACTGGGTTCGAAGTGCGATAGAGGCCTCTTCGTCCGGCAACAGCAGCTTAAAGTTAAGCTCAGGATCCTGCAGGCCCGCGGCAACCTGCTCGAAAACCTCTTCCAGTAGCTCTGCATGAGATGCAGTGACCACCACCTCTAACCCCAACCATTCACTCACCGCCGCGCGACCCTCCTTCGAGCTGATGCGTGCCCCTGCTGCTAGCAAACCTGTGATCAAACCATGCACTTCCGCGGCACTATGGGGCACCCCCAGTTCGATCAGGCACCTCGACAGCGCTTCGAAACCCACTAACCTTAGGACCATGATGCGACTTCCGATAAAACCTTTAAGATAGCACGACTGCGCAGGCTAGTTTGACCTTTCACGAGTCGGCGCTCTATAGTAGCTAACCATTATTGACTTAGTGATATTCCGTTGGAAATAAAAGATCTGGAAGCCAAAATTGACGAGCTGATTCAGCTGCTCGGCGAAGTCGAACAGAAACAAGCAGCGATGATGGCTGACAGGTCCAGCTGGCAGTTGGAACGTGCGCGTTTGCTGGAGAAAAATGAATTAGCCAAACACAAGGTCGAGGCCATGATTCTGCGTCTCAAGGCCCTGGACCAGAACTCCCAAGCGGACGGATAAAACGCCATGAGCAATGTTCAAACTGTCACCGTATCGATACTGGATAAGGATTACCAGGTCAGCTGCAAACCCGACGAGGTCTCAGCCCTGCAACAGTCCGCCCGATACCTCGACAAGAAAATGCGAGAAATCAAATCTGGCTCTTCTATCCTGGGTCTCGATCGAATTGCTGTGATGGCGGCGCTGAATATTGCTAACGATTACCTCAGTGAAAATCAAAAGACTGAAAGTCTCGTAGCGTCACAGGCCCGTGAGATCGCCTTTCTGACCGGCAAGCTGGATCAGGCGCTGGTTCGTCTTAAATCTGTTAATCGCTGAGCACAAGTTGCGATATACTTGTTTTCAGATTCCCTGGGTTGTGCGCCAGTCACCATGTCCTAAACCCTTTAAGCGCTAGCCAGGAGGTCTTTTTTCTCGGTGAATGTGCATGTCCGGACTCCGGAACGCCTGTAGCCAGTTAGAGGCCACCGCCTTGAACCGCTGGGTTCAAGGGCTTGTATGACAGCGGCAATTTGGGGAATTTTACTTGTTCAGGCGTGACTTATGCGCAAATCCCTACGCTCAAGACTCAGATCAGCCAGGCGCCGGCTGAGCCCCCAACAACAACGTCTTGCCACTGCTCGTATCAGCCGTCGGCTTCTCTGCGATCCGGCTTTTCGGCGCGCTCGCCATATCGCCTTTTATCTGGCCAGCGACGGCGAAGTTGATCTGTTGCCTCTCTTGCAGAGACTGCCTGGGCACAAGAGCTTCTATCTGCCCGTTCTCTCCGATCCTCGGCGACCCTGGCTGGCACAACAGTTATTGTTTCAACCTTGGAGACCGAATAAGGATCCGTTAACCAAGAATCGCTATGGAATTTTCGAGCCACATTACGACCCTGGCAAGCTCAAAACTCCCTATATGCTGGATCTGGTCTTGTTACCCTTAGTCGGTTTCGATCAGCAGGGCAATCGCCTGGGTATGGGCAAGGGCTATTACGATCGCACCTTTGCCCCGCGATCCAGCAGTTGGCATCGGCCAAAACTGCTGGGCGTGGCCCATGCTTGCCAGGAAGTCCCTCTGCTGCCCTATGCCGCCTGGGATGTTCCACTGGATGGTGTTGTCACAGATAAAGCGCTGATCTGGTGGCGCTTACTTCGCGATCGAGACTAGAAGCCCAACACTTGACCGACGGCATTCACGGCAACGCCGATACCGAAGATGACAAAAATTAGAAAAATGAGATCAGGTTTTTTGTTCATTGGGTCCTTGCTCTAGTCACGCGTTGCGGTCTTCAGCCGGCGGTCTTTGGGTGGATAGTCAATCGGTGAATAAATAAAGTCTCAAGGCAAGCCACGGCTATATTCAGAGAAAACTCGAATCCTATCTTTTCGATTCCCGCTTGACCTTTAGCAATATCCAGCATCATTCTTCGAGGAAAGGTCAAGATATAACTATCAGTGATGTAAATCAATGCAGGCCAGCGGCATATTTGTCCACTTTGTCGTGTCGATGAGTTGATGAATTGATGAATTGATGAATTAAAGGACCAGCTCCAGCGACTTGTCAGGTCTTGTGGATTTACTTTAGGATTCGCTTTTCGCACTCAGAGGCCGCGAGCCTCATCGACAGATCCAAGGAATATTATGGCCATTCTCGATATCGTTCGAATGGGACACCCAGTACTGCGCAAGCTGGCGAATCCCTATCCGGTCAATGACATAGGCACAGACGCGTTTAAAGAGCTGGTCAATAATATGCGGGACACGTTACACGCCAGTGGCGGTATTGGTCTTGCCGCACCCCAGGTTAATAGTCCCTACCAGCTCGCTGTCATCGAGATTAAGAACACCAGCAGCCGCTATGGAACCATCCCAGCCATGCCATTTGCCGTCTATGTGAACCCAGTAATCACGGTCCTTGAGGATAGGGTAGCGGGCTATTGGGAGGGCTGCCTGTCGATTCCCGGCATGATGGGTTATGTGGAGCGCCCGCAACACATTCGAGTTGACTATCTTGATGGCCAAGCTAAGCCCCAAACCATCGATCTGCGCGGATTCCTTGCGACCGTGTTTCAACACGAATTCGACCACCTGCAGGGACATCTCTACGTTGACCGCCTGAAACACCCGAGTCTCTTTGCATTTGAAGCAGAATATCGCCAGTTTCATCAAGGCGACTCAAACGCGCTGCCCGACTAATCAGAAGCCTACTTAAAACGCACTTAGGCCAGGCAAACCTGTTCAAAACCAGCTCAGTGAAAAAAAGCTCAGTGAAAAAAGCGAGTCACGCCAAGAACAGTCGGTAGGCCGGATTCTCCGTCTCATCCCACCAACGAAAGCCTATATCCGCCAGGCTGGCCTCGAATCTGCTGACTTCTGTCTTGGGCACCTGAATGCCCACCAGCACTCGGCCATAAGCGGAGCCATGGTTTCGATAGTGAAACATCGAAATATTGAAGTCTTTACCCAGCCCGGTAAGAAAGCGCAACAAGGCGCCGGGACGTTCAGGAAACTCGAACCGAAACAACCGTTCCTGCTCTACCCCTTCTGCGCGGCCACCGACCATGTGTCGAACATGCAAAACCGCCACTTCATTTTCTGACAAATCAACCAGTGAGTAGCGGGATGCAAGCCGGCCTAAGACCAGGTCCCTGTCCTGCGGATGAGTCTGAATACCAACCAGTACCTGTGCACCCAAGCTGGACGCATAACGATAATTGAACTCGGTAATGTTGCGTTTGCCAATGGCAGCACAAAACTGTCGAAAACTGCCAGGCTTTTCTGGAATGGTAACACCCAGCAACAACTCTCGGCCTTCGCCAATTTCGGTCCGTTCGGAAATATGTCGAAGCCGATCGAAATTAACATTACTGCCAGAGACGACCGCCACGTAGGTCTGAGGAGGAATCGAGCGCGACTGAGCTCGCGCTAGATAGCGCTTTAAACCCGCGACGGCGAGTGCACCTGACGGCTCAGAGATGGTGCGCGTATCTTCAAAAATATCTTTAATAGCGGCACAAATCTCGTCTGTGGTGACACGAATCACCTCATCAACACAGTGCTTAGCCAACTTAAAGGTTTCCGTGCCGACTTGAAGGACAGCCGTACCATCGGCGAACTGGTCTAATTCGTCAGGATTCAGACGGACCCGTTTACCCGCGTTCAACGCGGCCCAGAGACAAGCTGAGCCTTCCGCCTCAACGCCAATAACTTTCACGTCTGGACGCAGATATTTAACATAGGTGCCAATCCCGCTGATTAATCCTCCTCCACCCACTGGCACAAATATCGCATCGATAGGATCTGTATGTTGCCGCAATATCTCCATCCCCACCGTGCCTTGACCGGCAATCACATCCGGGTCATTGAACGGATGGACATAGGTGTAATCATGCTCAACCGCCAGTTGATGGGCGTGATCTGCCGCCTCATCGTAACTGTCACCATGCAAGATGATCTTGGCACCCAGCCGGGCCACTGCTCGCACCTTAATATCAGGCGTGTTGCGGCCCATGACAATCACTGCCGGAATTCGCAGTTTCTGTGCCGCCAGCGCCACGCCCTGAGCATGATTACCTGCCGATGCTGTGATGACACCCCGTTGTCGCGTTTCAGGATCAAGCTTTTTGATGCGATTATAGGCACCTCGAAGCTTGAAGCTGAATATCGGCTGCAGATCTTCACGCTTCAGCAGCACCTGCTGTCCCAGACGTCGCGACAGGCCAGAGGCCAAGTCCAGGGGCGTTTGTTCAGCAACATCGTAAACATCAGCTGCCAGAATTTTCTTAATATAGTGACTAAACACTCGGTCGAATTTCCTGTTTTAGTTGCACGGTTGCGAAGCCTGCTCGCCTGCCCTGCAAAACTGACCCGAAGCTGGGCAAAAGGGCTGCCGACGGCACGCGCCTCAACCTTGCGATACATTTCATCTGGAGCAAAGTCGTCCTAAAAGTATAAACTGATCGCCTCGGCAGCACACGTCGAACCGGAAGCCGGTAACCTTCGCGCTTCATTACCACGATTACCACGATTGCGAACTTTGGGTGTTTATTGATGAATCAGGAAGCGTTGAAACAACAGGTAGGCCAAGCTGCGGCCGACTATATCGACCATCACCTGACAAATCAGTCAGTGGTTGGTGTGGGAACCGGTTCCACCGCTAACTACTTCATAGACGCACTGGCCTTGATCAAGCATAAATTCGACGGCACTGTTGCCAGCTCACTTGCTTCCGAACAACGCCTGCGCAGCCATGGGATTCCGGTCTATGATCTGAACAGCATCAAGGAGATGCAGTTTTACATTGATGGTGCCGACGAGAGCAATCTTGAGCTTGAGCTCATCAAGGGGGGTGGCGGCGCCTTGACTCGCGAGAAAATCGTCGCGTCTGTGGCTGAAACCTTTATCTGCATAGTTGATGCTTCGAAAATGCAGAACACCCTTGGTGGCTTTCCCCTGCCAGTTGAGGTCATCCCTATGGCTCGCTCTGCCGTTGCCAGATCATTGGTGAAACTCGGTGGCAGACCGATTTATCGCCAGGACTTCGTCACCGACAATGGCAACATCATTCTCGACGTCCATGATCTGCAGATCGGCAACCCGAAGTTGTTGGAGGCATCGATTAACAATCTGCCGGGCGTGGTCACCAACGGCTTGTTTGCATTGCGGCCCGCAGACTTGATCCTGATCGGGACTGACACTGGGATTGAAACCCGTCGAGCTCAGTCGAGCCAGCGCCGACCCTAGTTCAACAACTTACCCGGGTTCATGATGTTGTTAGGATCAAAGACGTCCTTCACTGATTTCATCAGCGCGATCTCGGCGGCGGAACGACTGAATTTCAACTGATCGCGCTTTAACAGGCCGACGCCATGCTCGGCAGAAATACTGCCGTCAAACTCGGCAACAATTCTCATGATGTGCTCACTGACCGCTTCACACTCTGCCTTGAAAGCGGCGATGGTCCAGCCAGCAGGTTTCAAAATATTCAGGTGCAGGTTACCGTCACCGATATGGCCAAACCAGACAATCTCAAAATCAGGGTAGCGCTGGCCAACTTCAGCATCGACTGCCGCAAGAAATGCGGGAACGCGCGAAACACGCACGGCTACATCATTTTTGTAGGGCGTAAAGGGTGTGATAGATTCCGAGATATTCTCTCTTAACCGCCACAAATCGCGACGTTGGGTTTCGCTGGCGCTGATCACAGCGTCGTTCGTCAGACCTGCTTCCAGACAGCTTTCAAAAGCCAGAAGCGAGGCATCAACATCCTTCTCCGATCCAGCTTCATACTCCAGCAACGCATAGAAGGCAGAAGGTTCAGCAAACGGATGCCTACCACCCGTATGCTGTATCACGTGCTGTAGCGCTTGCTCGGAAAAGAATTCATAGGCTGTCAGGGAGACATGCTGCCGAAAGGTCTCGAGGATAGAGATGATCTTTGCCATCTCTGGCACAGCAAGCAGAATGACATTCAGGTCGCGCGACTTCGGTGCCAGACGAATAGTCGCCTCCACGATCAGCCCCAGGGTCCCTTCCGAACCAATGAACAGATGGCGAAAGTCGTAACCCGTGGCGTTCTTGATAAGGCCCTTGTTCAGATCAAGCAATTCGCCGGTCCCCGTCACGACTTTCAGGCCAACGATCCAATCTCGGGTCAAACCATACCGCAGTACCTTGATACCCCCGGCATTGGTCGCGATATTACCGCCAATTTGGCTCGATCCCGCCGACGCGAAATCGACCGGATACAAACAATTTCGCTCAGCCGCGAAGGCTTGCAGGTTCTGGGTAATAACACCTGGTTGCACCACGACATAATGATCGGTCGAATCAAAGTCGATGATTTGATTCATTTTCTCGAAAGACACCACCAATTCACCCTGATGTGCCACGGCGCCACCACTCAGCCCGGTGCGGCCGCCAGATGGCACCAACGCCAGCTTGTGGAGGTTGGCAAATTTAACCAGTGCCACGACCTCGTCGATATTGGTCGGGAAAATAATGGCCACTGGCTTCGGCTCGTAGAAACGGGTCCAGTCGAGTCCGTATTTCTTCAACACCTCTGCATCCGTTGAGATCCGGCAACTAAATGCCGCTCTGAGTAGGTCCAGCATTGTGGCCTGTACGCCTCCTGAAACTTAATAACGACACTGAGTAACGATAAATAGATACACGCTATCAGTATGCCAAAGCCCTGTAGCAGACAGAGAGTCTGCCACAGAATCAGTCATACCGATTCGCCCGCACAAGCGTTACGACAAACGCGGATCCAGCGCACCAGAGGCATATCGCTCTGCCATCTTTTCCAATGAGATCGGCTTGATCTTCGCACCATGACCCGCGGTACCAAAGGCCTCGTAACGTGCCACGACAATCTCTTTCATGGCTTTTGTCGAAGCCGCCAAATACTTTCGCGGATCGAATTCAGACTTGTTGTTCGCGAGAAAGCGTCGAATGGCACCGGTGGAAGCCAGTCGCAGGTCGGTATCGATGTTGACCTTGCGCACACCATTTTTGATGCCTTCCTGAATCTCAGCGACGGGCACGCCATAGGTCTCGGGAATTTCACCGCCAAATTCATTGATAATCGCCAACCATTCCTGCGGAACGCTCGAAGAGCCATGCATGACCAGGTGCGTATTGGGCAGGCGTTGATGAATCGCCCTGATACGATCGATGGCGAGAATATCACCGGTGGGGGGACGACTGAATTTATAGGCGCCATGGCTTGTACCAATGGCGATAGCGAGCGCATCAACTCCGGTTCGCTGAACGAAGTCTCGAGCCTGATCGGGATCAGTCAGTAATTGATCCATGGTGAGAATACCCTCGGCACCACCGCCGTCTTCTTCACCGGCTTCGCCCGTTTCCAAGGAACCCAGACAGCCAAGTTCACCTTCGACGGTGACTCCACAGGCATGGGCAAAAAGGGTGGTGCGACGAGTCACTTCAACATTGTACTCATAGTCTGCAGGCGTTTTCTGGTCGGCCAATAGAGACCCGTCCATCATCACCGAAGAAAAACCCAGCTGAATCGATTGCTGACAGACATCCGGGGAAGCGCCATGGTCCTGGTGCATGACAACGGGAATGTCCGGAAACTCCTCGATCGCCGCCAGAATTAAATGACGAAGAAAATTCGAGCCGGCATACTTGCGAGCACCGGCTGATGCCTGCACTATGACCGGGCTGTCAGTCTGCTGGGCCGCTTCCATAATGGCTCGCATCTGCTCAAGATTGTTGACGTTGAAGGCCGGTACGCCATATTGATATTCTGCTGCGTGATCCAGCACCTGCCGCATACTCACTAACGCCATTTTTGGCACTCCTTATTATTTGACTTATTTTTTCCGCTGAATGCCGCTGGTGACGATATAAAAAAGGCGTCTCAAGCTGCTGCAGAATCCATGGTTCAGCCCTAGAGCTGAGCGTGCTCTATCTGTTGTCCTGCAGCGCCCGGGCCTCCAGGATCGCTACCGCGGGCAAAGTCTTGCCCTCGACAAATTCAAGGAAGGCACCACCACCGGTTGAAATGTATGAGATATCCTTTGCTAGCCCATATTTGTCGATGGCCGCCAGCGTATCACCACCACCGGCAATGGAAAAAGCTGCGCTTTCCGCAATAGCCTGGCCGAGCTTACGGGTACCCTCAGCAAACCCATCAATTTCAAAAACGCCAACAGGACCATTCCAAATGATGGTCTTGGCTTGACGCACAACATCCCCAATCATCTCACTGGTCTGATGGCCAATGTCGAGAATCATGTCGTCTGGCTCAATGTCAGCGACCTTTTTGTAGACTGGCACGGCGTCAGCGGCGAGTGACTTGGCGACCACCACGTCACTCGGCAATGGAATGTGAGTCTTGTCCAGCAGTCGCCTCGCGGTTATCAGTAAATCAGGCTCGTAGAGCGACTTGCCCACCTCAATACCACTGGCG
>Ga0255779_1000387_pt1 | contig 55448 bp, 54 predicted proteins | sample 011ome_21_FD_179977 | JGI IMG/M metagenome (GOLD analysis project Ga0255779, IMG submission 179977) | Coastal salt marsh microbial communities from the Groves Creek Marsh, Skidaway Island, Georgia - 011508AT metaG (version 2) | ecosystem: Environmental > Aquatic > Marine > Intertidal zone > Salt... | reverse complement strand
TCGCCGTTTTCCAATTGCAATCAAAAACCACCCATTGGCGCCACTTGTAGCGCATGCGATGCAGTTGGAAAGGCTCTAGCCGACGCGCAGCCTCACCCAGAAAATCTATGAGCGGCTCGCAGTCAGTCTCCATATTAACAAATAGCCAGCCACCCCAAGTATCGATGTTGACCTCGCGTAAGGATGTACACTGGTTATCGAGCCCACCTTTCCAATCTTCCTTATCAAGAATGTAAGTGTTGTTACCCTCGATGTCGTAAGTCCAAGCATGAAAACCACAGACGAATTTGCGGGTGTTTCCGCTAGCACTCAACTGACCGTTAGGCGCATCTACGAGACGGCGACCGCGGTGAACACAAACATTGTGGTAAGCTTTAATGCGGTTTTCTGCAACACGAACGATTAAAATCGAGTCATCGCAAATGTCGTAGGTGATGTAATCACCCACATTGGGAATCTCTTCTACCCGTCCGGCGTGCTGCCAAACCCGAGGCCATAGCTTGTCTTTTTCTGCCGCTGCATAGTCCGGGCAAATAAAGGCATCGACCGGATAACCGACTGCCTTATCTAGGTCCTCAACGGGTATCACATCCACTCGCTTATCCATTACCGCTCCTCCCTAAAAATCTTGCCAACTGGTCCTCTCTCTCAATTTCCCCAATTGGCTTTTTTACTCAATATTAAGACCGCTCAGGTTGCCATCATTACGCCAAATTGTCATACGGTCCTGAAACGCATCCCAGCCCTCGCCCCATGATCGGAACAGCGCCCATTTAGTATCACTTTCCCCTTCATTATTGAAATAACTCGGCGGGCAGAGACTCTGGAACTCAGAGACATCAATAAGCTTTTCTTCAAACTCATCAACGTAGGCATTTTGTGCTTCAGCGGTAGGCTCAGCCACTGTAGCGCCCCGCTTTAGCACCTCACTGATGATATAAGCAGCATGGCGTCCTTGCTCTCCAAACTGCAGTGTCACCGAGGCGTTCACCGCCCCTTGTATATAGCCAATGTAAAATTGATTCGGAAAACCATGAGACATAGTTCCCTGAAAAGTTAATGGGCCATCTTTCCAATGTTCGTAAATCGATTGGCCATTACGACCTTCAATCACGTCAATACCCCAGCGCCGCTCAATGCTGCTGGTGACTTCAAAACCACTGGCAAAAATAACGCAGTCAACTTCATACTCTTTGCCGTTGGCGACGAAGCCTGTCTCGGTCAGTTTTTGCAAACCTTGAGTATCTGACACGTCAATCAATTCAACGTTAGGCTGATTGAATACCGGGTAATACTCATTATTGGAAAGGGGTCGCTTACACAAATAGCGGTAGTAGGGCTTCAGCGCTTCGGCTGTTTTAGGGTCATCAACCAGTCCCTCGACACGTTGCCTGATGCGCTCCATAACTCGGTAATCCATTTGCTCACGCCGCTCCATATACTCCTCTGGAGATTGGGGCCAGCCCTCGGCCTCAAATAGCGCCGACAGATTGCGATTAAGTTCGGTCCAAATATCACAAATCAAGTCAGATTCACCGGGCAGAAACGACTCCATTGCCGCACGATGAAAATTTGCCTGACGTTCGGCTTGCCAACCTGATGGCAAGGATTCGGCCCATGTCGGATCTGTTGGTGGGTTGCTCCGCTCATCAACGCTGGAAGGCGTACGTTGCACGACATAGAGCTGTTTGGCATGCTTTGCTAGATACGGAATCGCTTGGATAGCCGTAGCGCCCGTACCGACAATAGCGACCCGTTTGTCCGTTAATTTATTTAGCTGAGGGTTTTGGTAAGAGCCACCGGTGTATTCATAATCCCAGCGCGCGGTATGAAAGATTTTCCCCTTATAGCTGTTGATGCCTTCGATACTGGGCAGCTTGGGCATGTTGAGCACGCCGCAGGCCATAACCACAAAACGCGCATGGAGTTCATCCCCTCGGTCGGTACGCACATGCCAGCGTTGTGCCGCGTCATCCCAGCGCATATCGTTGATTTGAGTATGAAAAAGCGCATTATCAGCAAAGCCAGTACGCTCAGCGATAAGACGGATATACGCCTGAATCTCCCATCCATCGGAGAACTTTTTAGATGGCATAAAACCCATCTCTTCAAGCAGGGGCAGGTAGCAGTAAGCGTCGTTGTCGCACTGAATACCGGGATACCGGTTCCAGTACCAAACACCGCCAAAATCACCCGCTTGGTCAATGTTTCGAAAATTGGTGACACCTGCGTTAGCAAGATGATAGCCAGCCAAAACACCGCCAAACCCCGCGCCCAATATCACCACATCCAACTCTTCAATGACTGCGTCTCTGTCTTGGCGCGACGTATGTGGATCGACCGAGTAATCCGCCACGGCCCCACCAACAGGCCGCTCGTACTGCGCCTGGCCGTCACTTCGCAAGCGTTTATTACGCTCATGCAAATAGCGTTCACGTAAGGCAGGGATGTCGACGGATTCTGGCACTTGCGTTGGTTTACACTGCATCAGTAGAGCCTCTGATTCTGATTACGGCTTATAGTATTGAAAGGCCACCATTACAGTTCAACAGTGTTGTTCAGTCAAGTCTATCACTGCTGCATTTACAAAACGGGCCAATTACAACGCTATCTAGAGTAAAATGTCCGTTTTTATCAACACGATAGCATCAACGTTGGAGACACTTTTGGCTCCAGCTTGAACCAAGGAATAAAGTCGCATGGTAGAAGCTCCGCTTTCAATTGTTCACGGTAAACCGCTTTCCGAGGAATCTGGACTCGGCACGCTTACCATGGGCGGATGGTTTAGAGAGATAACGGCCATGCACCACGAGCGAGAAGCTCTGGTATTGCACGAAAATGACAGTGTGACGCGCTGGACCTATGAAGAACTCGCTGAACGCGCCAATGAGGTGGCACGCGCCCTACTTGCCTGCGGAGTGAGTAAGGGCACCCGCGTTGGCGTGTTAATGACTAATCGCCCAGAATTTTTATCCTCCGTATTCGGTATTAGTCTTGCTGGGGGTGTGGCAACAACCCTAAGCACCTTCTCAACCCCGGCCGAACTAGACTACCTGCTTCAACTATCCGGCATTAGCGTTCTTCTCATGGAACGCAACGTACTCAACAAGGACTTTAGTGCAATTTTGGGCGAGTTGGAGCCCCAATTTTACAATGAAGCTAGCAACGAACTCAGCTCTATCCGGTTTCCTTATCTTCGTCATGTGGCCGCCATCAATGGTGGACAGGGTCATATTGAGGACTGGCCAGACTTTTTGGCTCGCGCATCAAAAATACCCCAAAGCCTCGTTGATGCGACTGCAGAAAGCGTAACCCCCGCAGACCCGGGTGCGCTGTTTTTCTCATCCGGCACCACATCTAAACCGAAGGGCATACTCAGCGCCCATCGCGGCGTGGCACTGCAATTGTGGCGCTGGCGACGCTTTTATCAAACTGAATCTGACGCACGCACTTGGTCGGCTAATGGTTTTTTCTGGTCAGGAAATTTCGGGATGGCGATAGGCGGCACACTTACCGCTGGCGGCAGCTTGTTGCTCCAAAAAACATTCAATGCAAGCGATGCGCTAACGCTAATGCATAACGAAAAAGCCACCATGGCCATTGCTTGGCCGCACCAATGGCCACAGCTTGAGGCCGCACCAAACTGGCGAGATGTTGACCTATCCGCCATGAAATACCTAGGAAGTGAAACCGGGTTGGCACGTCATCCAAGTATTAATGTCTCATGGCAAGAACCTATCTGTGCCTATGGGAATACCGAAACATTCACGATCAGTTCTATATTTGAGTCTGGCACACCCAAAGAACGAATAGCAGGTAGTAGTGGCGAGCCTCAACCGGGGATGACCTTCAAGATTGTTGACCCGATGAGCGGTGACATCATGCCTCTGGGTGAAGAGGGCGAAATCGCTGTCAAGGGGCCGACCCTCATGCTGGGCTACCTAGGCATTCCTCTGGATGAGACCCTCGATGAACAGGGCTTCCTGCGCACAGGTGACGGGGGCTACTTGGACGGCGAGGGTCGTTTATTTTGGAAAGGTCGCCTGAATGACATCATCAAGACCGGCGGTGCCAACGTATCGCCCCGAGAAATTGATGCCAACCTACTTGAAAACCCTGCTATCAAGTTATGTCAAACCGTGGGGATACCTCACGATACCCTCGGTGAGATGGTAGTAAGCTGCATTGTGCCTCACGCGGGCGAGTCTTTGAGTCCAGAGGCAGTGCAATCGTACCTCAAAGAGCGCCTTGCAAGTTACAAAGTGCCTCGCGAGGTTTTACTGGTTGACGAGTCAGACTTACAAACCACCGGTACCGCTAAAATCAAGACAACAGAACTGCGTGATACAGTAATAAAACGATTAGATTTGGCTAGCAGCCAGGCTTAGCCGAATTCCGTTTCGCGCTCTACTACGGTTGCCATACGATTTTTAGAACGATCGAAGAGGTTAAGCTCATCGGCAATGATCTCGTCTGACATTACCGTGGATGACAGATATTTCACCGTGCCCTTGAATACGGCCTCATCGTCGAACCAAAGCTCCGTGATTACATCCCACGCCAACTCCTCATTAAGTCCAGTTTCTGCATTGGGTTGTGGATCGAGATAGCGGCGTATGTAGCGCTTCATACCGCCCGCACTTTTCAGACACAGTGGCACGTGATGATTTTCGTAATAGTCGCGAAATTCCTCAATACTCATCCCAGGTCGGCGCTTCATGAACAACAAGATCTGAAACATGCTTTGAACCTTGATTCGTCGTATTGATTATTTTCAGAGTGGAGGGCGCCTCAATGCACGCTGAGAATTTCGTATTCACGCCGCTTAAATAACCATTGCCCGTTCAATTTCACGTATTGGTCATGAAAGCACCCAAACAAAATTTTCTGGGCGCCCTCCTTGGTAAAGATAAGCTCCCGACAGTAAGCCTTCCCTTCAGCCGTATCGCCTTCAACCACCATATCAGCGGGAAAGGCAATCATGCTTATGCTCTCTGCGTAAGCTAGCTTTTCTTCAAACATCGCCTTAATGTTAGCCTTACCCACACAGTCCTCTGGCAACGAGGGCAACTTCCAAGCCCCATCAGGCGCCCAGGTTTCACCCCAATACTCGGCATCAATGCGCATTACGCCCGCAGAAAATGTTTCAATTAATTCTCTAATAGCCAACCGATCTTCTACAGGTCCGATATTCATCTTCTACCTCAGTCTTCACGAGTCAGGTAGCGATCGAGCTCCTGATGCATATTGAGAATAATTTTTTCGTTGTAACTGGCAAGCCACGTACGCTTCATCCCACCACAGCGCAACCCCTTCTGCATACGCGGAATGTTGCCCAGATCCTGACGAGGAATTAGCCGCACTTGCTCAGGATCCATAGCATCACTCGCGTCCACACAGGTCGCACGCGTTGGCGTTTCGTCTTTTCCTAATGTCGTTGTCGATAAGATTTCAAACGTGCACTTATTAGGATCATTCCCAACGGGTAGAGCGCGGTACATCATCATATTTCCCGCCGAAAACAGCAGGCAGATATTAGGGAATAAGAAAATTTCACCACCCCACATGGAGAAGGCCTCTGGAGTTTGTGCCGGTAACTCTCGGTCACGTGCCGCAGCATCCATATAAATGGCCTTCATGTATTCGGCACCGACATTAGAACCTTCGGGAATCGGCTGACCCTTGAGTCGACGCAGAATATCCACATCCTTCTGCAACATTTGTGCATCCATACCATCGACCAATAGTTGCAGTCGATCGGCCATTAAATCGACCGGGTCCATGTCAACTGGTGTGTCGGGCTTCTTAGTCACCTTACCCTGCATAACCGAACCGCTCTGCCCAGCGTAAAATCGTCCGTGACCGCGATCAAACGCGTCGTAGGCAACATTGTAGTGCTGGAAGGGAAAATCGCCCTCGATTGTCTCGCCATAAATGAATTCGGCTGCTGCAGATTCCAACTGCGGATGAGTGGCCGGCACATGGTAACCCTCGTGAAACGCCTCTTGTGCCACTTTCCAGTTCGCTTCAACTTGGATTCTTTTCCACCAATAATGGCGCATGTGGCCCACTGCCATCATCTCCATCTTTTCTTTGATGGGTGCTATAAATTCGTCGAATGGCTCTGGGTCTTTTGCAAAACTAATGAATACAAAACCTAGGAACTCGCGACAATGAAGCTCTTTGAGCTTAACGTCACAAGGCTGGAGATCACCACCCTTGAACTCCTCGCGAGCCAATACGTATTGGTTTTCACCGGAGGTATTCCAGCGCCAGCCATGAAAAGGACAAATGATATTACCGTGCTCAAATTGACCGCTCCCCTCACCGAGTGAGGTACCCCGGTGCGGACAAAAATTGTGGTAGGCCTTAATGGTATTCTCGTCGACTCGTACAATGAGAGCAGAGCGATCACCCACCTCATAAACCGTGTAATCGTTGGGTTCAAAAACGGCATCTACTCGGCATGCCACTTGCCAAACACGGCTCCACAGCTTCTCGTGCTCAAGTTTCTGGAATTCCTCATCGATGTAGCGACCCACAGCCACGCCACCACTAAAGGTCTGCCATTTGGGAGGGAGATCAGATCCGCCAGTCTCTGTGTCTTTTCTGATGGGTTCGACGCTCATGTTCTCTCCTGCGCTACTCGTAGCTATTCAACATAGCTGTACAGTTAACAACAAAGTTAGCTGTTGGCGCAAGGCCATGGAAATACCTAGATCGCCCTAAAATTAGTGGTTCCCCTGCCCCGCTTTCGCCATCGCAAAGCTGCGCTGCATGTGCTCTAAATAACCTTCCCCAGCCGGTGGAAGCACCCATTGCCGAGAACGATCTCGGATCGCCTCCATCTGAGCAGCCACCTCATCGATTGTCCACTCCGGACGAAAGACGCCCTCAGTCTCGGCAATAAACGCGCGAGCCACACGTCCAGCCATTGAAATCAACATCTCGCCAGAAATAGAGCAAGAAGCATGTGCTAGCCACGCCACTACTGGAGCCACCAGTTCTGGCCCCATGGGTGGATAAGCCGAGGTATCAAGCCCGTCAGCCATGCGCGTTACTGCGCCCGGGAGGATGATATTTGATTGGATTCCGTACTCAGCGCCCTCTGTGGCAATGACATTGTTTAGGCCAATCATTGCCGCTTTGGACATACCGTAATTCACTACGTTGTGTGTGCCATACAGCCCGCCGATGGACCCGGTCAGAACCACGCGCCCGTATTGCTGGGATACCATGCGGCCAAAAGCCGGCCGAACAACGTTGAAAGCACCCAACATATGCACATCTAATACCGCCTTAAAGTCTTCGTCGCTAATATCCCGGAGCGAGCCGTAACGCACGTTCCCGGCGTTATGGATAAGAACATCAACCCGACCGAAGTGCTCCAGGGCGCAGTCGATAATGGCAGCGCCGCCCTTTGACGTGGCTACAGAATCTAGATTTGCGACTGCCTCACCACCGAGCTGCCTCACTTCATTGGCAACCGCCTCGGCAGGACCGGCATCTCGGCCACCACCACGGATGGCACTTCCGGGGTCATTGACCACTACCTTTGCACCGAGAGCTCCTAGCAACAATGCATATTCTCGGCCTAGTCCCCGGCCAGCACCGGTAATCACTGCGACCTGATTATCAAACCTTCGGGTACTCATATGTGACTGTCCATTTGTAACAATATACTCACACTGGCGCCCAGATTGGCGCGCCTCGCTCCTGCCGCAACGACGGAATCATGCGTCCGTCGACATCGGTGATTTTGTATTGCTGCGCAAGCTCCGCACTTATAAAGGTGCCTCCTGTGCGAGTCATGACATCTGAGTCGCTCATCAGGGCTGCAATGACCCGCCCGGGAAATTCTACTGAACTCCCAACGGCACTGTTCAGGTCAGTAGCCATACCCGCCACTGTTTCCAAATTTTTGCGCGCGCGTTCTGTGTAGGTAAAGCCTTGCCACAAAGACAGCGAGGCTACATTGTGTGGCTTGAGCTCAATAGCCATATCATGAGACATACGATCCATGGCGGTCTTACACGTACCAAAAACAACATCGTAGGTGTAGGTCACGCCCACATACCCAGACATACCCACAATCAGTCCGCGTTTCTGCGGTACCATAAGCTGCGCTGCAAGCCGCGATGCGACAAAGCTTGAGCGCAACCCTACGTCCATCATTTCCCAAGCCGCCAGCGGCTTTTCCCAAAATGCACCCGCTTGGGTGAGCGCATCTGGAATAGCCATCACATTGTTAACCAACAAATCCAGCTGACCACTTTGCTCGGCGCAAATACGGTCGAACAAATGCTCAACCTGTTTATCATCCGCATGATCAACTGCGACAGGAATACACCGTCCACCGCGCGCCTCAACAGCTGCGGCAGTTTCACGGAGACTGCCAGGGAGAGGATGACTGCCGGACTCCTGTGTGCGACCCGTTATGTATACCGTAGCACCTTGCTCGCCGAGCACTTCGGCAATTCCGCGACCAATGCCGCGACTCGCCCCCGTGACCAGCGCTACCTTTCCATATAACGGCCTCATTTCTTTACCCCCACAAGCCTGTTAATGGGCGACGCCGGGGTTGGACAGGGCACGCTTATTTACAAGAGGGCGAAGATAAGACGGGTCGCTACAGTCACGAGCGGGAGCGCCGTTAGCATGAATATCGGGTATATCGGCGAATGGGATGGGCATGCTTGGCAGCATGCCCGACCACTCGACCGTTGTCGTGCGTAGTGCAATACGCCAATCTCCGTCAAGACACTCAAATCGATCGAGATACCGACCGCCAGCAATCCAGTTAGTCTCATCACGGTTACGCCCAACAAATTGATAGTAGGTCTCAACGTGCGCAGTCTCGCCGTCAATATCCATTGTGGTATTGAGCAGCACGTGCTGAGTGGCTACTTGTCCTTCGTTATGGAGCGCACTGGCCCAGTCATACAGTGCTACGGGATCGCCGACAAAAGCACCCGCCGCAATGGTTGCATCCTCGTGAAATGCAGATAAAAAGCACTCTCGATCAAAGCGATCCATACCGCGACTAAAGCGTCGTAATGCATCTTCAATTGCCTGCCGGACCAGTAGATTCTGCAATGCTTTATTGACTTCCATTAAAGCTCCCGTATCGGTTTCCAAATGGGTGCGCCGCGCTCAGCGCGCAAAGAAGGGATTTGTCGGCCGTCAATGTCTGTAATGCCATATTCTTGGGCAAGCTCGGCGGTAATAAACGTTCCCCCGCTGTGACGCATGATGGCCGTGTCACTCAACATAGCAGCAATGACACGACCCGGAAATTCTGGCGTGCAGCCAATTGCAGGGTTGGTGACCACCTGGTCTTTCATGGCTGGATTGCGTTCGATATTACGCAAAGCAAGTTCGGTAAAGGTTAGACCCTGCCAAAGCGATACAGAGGCAACGCCATGAGGCTCTAGTTCAATAGCCATATCTCTGGCCATTCGATCGACCGCGCTCTTACAGGTACCAAACACAACCCCGTAGGTGTAGGTCACGCCCACATAACCAGAAATGGCCACAATCAGCCCAGATCTTTGCGGCACCATAATTTTGGATGCATGCCATGCGGCAACAAAATTAGACCGCACCCCCACATCAACCATCTCCCAATTACTCAGGGGCTTTTCCCAAAATCCACCAGGCTCTATAAGATCTGAAGACAACGTAAACGCGTTATTAACTAATAAATCCAGGCGTCCCTGATCCCGTGCAACCTGTGCAAACAAGTCCTCGACCTGCTGGTCGTCAGCATGATCTACAGCGACTGCAATACCTTTACCTCCGCGCTCGCAACATTGCTGTGCTGTCTCACCCACGGTTCCCGGTAGCGTGCTCTGGTCGGCACTAACGGTTCTTCCCGTAACGTAAACAGTCGCCCCCTGCTCAGCCAGTGAGAGGGCAATACCCTTTCCAATACCTCGACTAGCGCCAGTGACAACAGCAACTTTGCCTTTGAGATCTCCCATCACGTCGTCCTGTAGGTTTTTTAAATGGCACGCTTTTAGAAACACCACTAATAAACGGGTATGCGCATCGAACCACTTGACCAATTCAGACATTCACCTTAAGGTTTTAAAAGGTCACGCCGACGCACTAACCAATAATCATAATGCGGGGGCTTGTTATTATGGCTTCGACCCATGCTTCTCGGTTTTCTGACGCGCAACAGAGCTTAGAGCTTGTGCACGCGCGTATCATGCACATGTTCCCCGAGCTAGTCCGAGAACTGGGTGGCGACCCCAACACACTGATTGCAGAAGTCACGGGGTCGGCCACTGAGCCATCGGCGGCAGTCCCGACTCTGACTTTAAGGCAAGGGCTGCAAGTACTGGAGTTAGCCGCAACTCGCTTAGGGTGCGAAGACTTCGGTATGCGGCTAGCGGTTCGGCAGTATGGCGGCAAGATCTTTGGTCCGGTTGGCTCTGCCATGGCAAGTTGTTCGAACTATGGTGAGGCCTTACGCTTTGCGCAAACCCACTCCTACGCTCATAGCCTTGTCGTTTCCATGTGGTCAGAAACGCTGAATCATGAACAAGCCGTATTTGCCGGCCATGAGATCACCCTCGACCAGTTACCCGATCAGCGGCAATTTCTCGAACAGACGCTGCTCTCGGGCAATATCGCCGCCAAGCTACTAACCGACGGCAAAACCAAAGCTCGACGTGCGCACATGCGTCATGAGGCTATATCGCCAATGCGGGTTTATCATCGATATTTTGGCTGTGATGTGTATTTTGATCAGCCTTCTTATGGACTAGTCTTCGCCCAGCGCGATCTCCTGCACCCCATTACATCAAGTGATCACACTCAACTATCGGCCGCTATTGACTACATAGAAAAGCACTTTGATGTGCGCCATCCACCTCTGCATACCAAGGTTCGCGGTACCATTATGCGCCGCCTCGGTATCGATGACTGCTCCAACGATGCAGTAGCGGAAGAGCTTAATATGCACAGCCGCACACTCCACCGGCACCTCAAAGCACTAGGCACTTCTTTTCAGGAAATCAAGGATGACGTGCGTAAAGACCTATTACTTTATTTCCTGCACAAAACCGATCTTGACTTGCTCAAAGTGTCAGAACGGCTCGACTTTGCAGAGCAGTCAGTGATGACTCGTTATTGTCGCCGCTGGTTTGCAGCGTCTCCGCGCGCACTACGCCAGCAGGGTCAACCCGCACATAGCAGCCACGCTGGCTGAAAATGTCAATTGGTCGCAGGTTGCTTGCGAGATCATCAAAAGCGCGTACCAACAGAGAGTAACTGCGATGAAAATGGCCGTTCTGCACGCCCCTCTTGATCTTCGACTGGACGACGTACCAACGCCCACAACGGGGCCTAACGATATTCTTATTCGCGTCGTATCAGCAGGCATTTGTGGAACAGATTTGCATTTTCGACACATGGGGACACGCTACCCCGATAAGCCAATGCCACTCGGGCACGAATACGCAGGAAACGTCATTGAAGCGGGCGCCAATGTACGCGCGTTCAGAGTCGGGGATCGAGTCAGCTACAATTCTAACAATAGCCCAGCCGATATGGGACGGGGCGGCGAGTTTGGTGGCTTCGCTGAGTATGTGGTGTTGCGAGATGTCGACCAACACACACAGTCGCTGTGCCATATTCCCGAGCATGTGAGCTACGACCACGCTGCGCTTGTCGAGCCAATTTCGGTTGGCACCCACGCGGTAAATCGAGCCAATCTATCGCGGGACGATAGCGTCACTGTTTTTGGGTCTGGACCCATTGGTTTAGGTATTATTGCCACGCTGGTGGCCCGTGGCTTTAACGACGTGATTGTCTTTGAGCCCTCAGAGCTCCGACGCAAGCTAGCGCTAGAGGTGGGCGCAGCCTCGGCCTGGGATCCGCTGGTTAACTCGCCGGCGGAGGTATTAGGCAGAGAACGCGGACACGGCGAAATTTGGGGGATCCCGCATCCCAAAACCGATGTTTATTTTGAAGCAAGTGGAGCACCGGGGTTAATCGCTGACATTGCGGGCTTTTGTAACAAGGGTAGCCGGATAATCACAATAGCGGTGCATCGGAAGCCATTGGAACTTGATGCCACGCGGATCATGAGTAAAGAAATCAGCTTGATCGGGGCTCAGGGCTACCCTACTGAATACCCTGCTGTTATGGAGGGTATCGCATCAGGGGCAATCAACGCCGAGACAATGATTACCCATCGCTTCCCATTTGAACAATTTTTACAAGCGTTTGAAGTTGCCGACGACGCGAGCCGAGCAGCCAAAGTCGTGCTCACTTTTGGCCACCCGTAACAGTGCTGTCCGTCGATCTCTTACCAGACTAAGGGCAGTGTATCGGGGCCTACGACGCCACCGGGACGATATATTATTTGCGTATTCGGCTTCACTGAAAACTCGGGTATACGACGCAGCCACTCCTGCATACCAATTTTAATTTCTAACCTCGCTAAGTGGGCACCCATGCAGCTATGCACCCCACCAGCAAAAGCGAGTACAGGCTTGCGTGGACGGTGAAAATCCACCTTCCGCGGGTTAGGGAAGACTTGGGGGTCATAATTTGCTGCCGGCAAACAGGCGGTAATCCTATCGCCGCGTTTCATTTTGACGCCATGCATTTCAATGTCTTCACGGATCATGCGACCCGAGAAAGTCACAGAGAATACTCGCAGCAACTCTTCTAGCTGATTAGCAATATTTTCAGGCTGACCAATGATCTCTTGGCGACGGTCGGGGTTATTTGCCAACCACAGCCAAATATTATTCATGGTCGCAAATACCGTGTCTAATCCGCCGATAAAGAGAAATATGACAAACCCAAAAACTTCTTTGGGATGGATGGGTCGATCATCAAACTTAGCATGCACAATACGACTAATCACTCGATCGTCGGGATTTTTACGCTTCTCCTCAATCACCTCTTTGAGATAGCTCCCGATCAAATCCATTGTCCGCCCCATGATTTCGTGGTCATTGGAGTGGAGTAAATCGCATGCCCAGGTCACAAACGTATCGCGCTTCTCCTGCGGAAGCCCCATCAAGTCAAGGAAAACCGATACGGGTAGTGGGCGTCCAAAGGCTGTGGTGAACTCGCACTCACCCTGCTCTAAGCATTCGTCAATCAGGTCGTTGGCCAATTTACGTATATTGTCCTCAAGCTGCGCTACAGCCTGGGGAGAAAATACCGGGTCAAGGATAGCTCGGTACTTGCGGTGGTCCGGTGGATCAATCTCAATGGGAATAAAATAAAAATAGTCTTCAGGATCGCGAGGAAACGGTGTCGCTCCCTCGTTAGAAAAATATTCAGGGTGTCGCAACATGAATTGCGCATCTTCATGCCCTATGAGCGTCCACATGTTTTGAAATGGCGTTACGTCGTAGAAAATTCGAGGAAATTTTTCGTGCATGCTGGCCATAAAATCGTGCGGCGCTGCGAGAAAATCTGGTGCGAAAGTGATGCCAGCGGTACGTATCAACTCTTTGGGCACATGGGGTGGCACATGGTCCATACCCGCAAGGCGCTGAAACCGCGGTGGGACTGGATGAGTGGGATCAATCGACATGGTGCAATCTCCGGGTACGTGTTAGCTGAATGTATCAGGCATCATTTAGGTGCATAGCATAGGATACCCATACAAAGCTGAATTAGACAATCGTGTTGAGTAACTGTAACCGCCACAGGCTCACTTAACGCGGGCGGGTGCCATCGAGAAAAAGTGTCACCGCGTAAACTAATCGAGCCTCAAGCTCACTCGAATCAAGGTGAGAGCCGGCAATCAGCTGTCGAGCCGGGCCACCGAGCACCAGACTCAAAAACGCAGTCGACGCAGCGCGCGGATCGGAGATGGCCAGCTGTCCATCAGACGTTGCCCGGGTAAAAAGATCGACCAAAAAATCGAGGGTGGGCCCAGTATGGCTCTCGAATAAGGAATTAAACAACTCGGGAAAGCGATACGACTGCGCTGAGAGGATCCGTTGCAGGCGCAGCCCTTCGGGAGAGGAAAGGTTATTCAGGCGTAACCGCGCAACGGCTAAAAGCGTCGCTTTAAGGTCATCGGTTTCGACTTTTCTAAGCGCCTCCACGGACACAGTATATCGCTCTGACGCAGCTTTTATGGCGGCAAGAAAAATGGCCTGTTTGTCTAAGTAGCGTGAATAAAGCGTACGCTTTGACATTTGGGCTGCGCGGGCAATATCTTCCATGGTTGTCCGCTCGAATCCTCGATCCAAAAAAATGTCGAGCGCAACCTCCAGTAATTGCTCTTGCTTGCGCGCTGCTTCAGCGGCACTCGGACGCCCCAAACGTGCTGTTTTTGGGTGAGTACTCACCTTAACTGCGCCCTCAAGATCGTCCGGCTGCATGCAGCAGATACCGCGCGCCAGACACCATCGCCGTCAACCGGTCCTGAGCAGGAGTCGTGGCAGCCTGGGGCACTTCAAGTTCTAGTGCGACATCATCGGGCAGGGCCTGAAGTAATTCGAATAAGGGGAAGACGCCATCACCCGGACCCAATCGTTCGACGCCCGCCTCATGAAAATAATCGCTAGTGACCTCTAGATTTTGGCTATCGCACAGCTGCACATGTGAGATCTGTGTGTTTGGTATCCCAGCAAGATCGGCAACCCTGCCACCTGAGCGAAACAAATGAAGGCAGTCAATCGCCACTTTTAGATTTGGCAGCGCGAGTGATTCAATGAGCCGGAGCGTATCGGCTAAGGTCTTCCACTTCGGAGCAAAGGGCATAAACTCGATCCCGACCCCAAGCTCCAACTCACTAGCCCGAGCACACAGCGTCGTCAGATTATCAATGGTCCTTACTTCATCCTCGTCATACAGCAACGCCACAATATTTTGTGCACCCAACTCGGCACCTAGCTCTATAGCGGGCCTATAGTTCTCAATAATCGATGCTGGTGTGAGCATAAAACACTCGGCATTCAATACCGTAACGTCTTCATCATTTAGCGCGGCTTTAACCTCGGTGAGGTTTTCACGGGTTACTAGTGGAAAAACGCTATGCGCGCTGGCCTGATTGACAAACAGCGAAACCGAACGCAAACCGGCAGTAGCGGCGGCTCTGACAAAATCCGCCGGTTCAAGCTCAATAGCTGAGAGTTGTGCAACACCGAGCATGAGATTTTCTCCAAGCATAAAGGGGTTGATATTAAGTAAACGCTAAAGTACCTTATTTTAATTCGTTGAGGCAAGATAGAACTATCAGTAACTATAAGAGGGCGTGCGTGTGGACAGCATCCAACAACTGACAGATCTGGTAAACAATGACAGCCGGTATGACATCCCATACGCGGAGCTGGAGGGTCTTCAAATTGCCGCCGTGAACGCCCGGCTTCAACAACGCCGGGAGCAGATTAAGCTGGTTGACCATCGCGCACGCCAGGCCGGCATTGATACAGTGGACTGTTTGGAATCGATGGTACCGCTGTTATTTCCCCACACCGTTTACAAAAGCTATCCCGAGACGTTTCTGAGTAATCAACGTTGGGACAAGCTCGCTAAATGGCTGGACACCACTTCCACTCACCGTGTTCCAACCACTGACCCACAGGCCTTTGACACCATTGACGCTTGGCTTGCCGATCTTGAGACTCAAGGCATATTTGTGAACTGCTCTAGTGGCACGACAGGTAAATCGGCCATGATGGTGTCATCTCGCGCCGATCTCGACTGGTGCCTGACAGAGGCCGTTGCAGCCTACACCTGGGGATCGGGGGTGAAAGCGTGCAACGACCGACGTATTTTCGGCCTCGCCCCCGTCGCCCTCACGCCAAGAAACCAAATTACCGGCGAGGCTTACTATCGTGCTTTACAGAGCCCCGACAAGGAGCCCTTTAGCTACCCCGTCCCCCCCATAACGGTTGGCAGCCTCACATCGATGGTGGTGCTGCGCAAAAAAATGGCCGATGGCACCGCCACACCAGCTGAAATTCAAGCTTATGAGCAAACATCGGCCGAACGGCAAAAAACGATGGATGATGCAGTCACGATTGCCGCCGATGCCATTATTGAGGCGCGTACCGACCGTCTGCATGTCACGGGTCTATGGTCTGGGTTGTACAACGTAGCCGCACTGGTGCGTGAGCGAGGATACAGCGCCAAAGATTTTAATCCTGAGAACTCCATCTATGTTGGCGGGGGGCTCAAACGCGCCGTGCTACCTGATAACTATCGCGAATTTGTTTACGAAACATTCAATATTCAGCCCGAACGCAACTACCAGAATTACAGTATGCAAGAGTTGCAGTCAGGCATGCCCCGATGTCGAGAGGGCAACCGCTATCATGTGCCTCCGTGGGTAGTACCCCTGATCCTCGACAAAACGGGCGACGTATTGCTTCCACGCGATGCTGGGGAGTATGAGGGTCGCGCAGCGTTTTTTGATGTCTCACTCGATGGTCGATGGGGTGGTGTTATCTCTGGCGATAGAGTGTCCATTGATTTTCGGCCTTGTGCCTGTGGAGCGCAAAGCCCCTCCATTAGAGATAACATTGCCCGTTATGCCGACCTTGAAGGAGATGACAAAATTGGCTGCGCAGGCACCGTGGACGCTTACGTGCGGGGTGTATCATGAGTACTGTGAATGCGCCTTTCTTTGCTCGCGGCCAGCTGCTTGATGGCGCGGACCAAACGCATCGATCGCGTGACCTTGGCGTAGACTTTACAACACCATCAATCAATCTCAACGCGGTGGTTCATCCGCGTACCGATGTACCACCACTCCTTAATGTGCCACTGGCGGAAATCATTGATTTTTTAGTACTAACCGGTGAGCGCTTGCGTGCCGCTGACAACATACATATGCAAGAGTGCTTTGAACGCATGGCGTCCACGCACATATTGCCGCGCCAAGTTGTCGAGGCCACGGCCCGGCACGCTACCGCCTATCTAGAGAAGCGCATCCTCGAGGCTGAGGTCGCGCAAAATTTTTCTGACCCAGCGGCGCTCGACGGCTGGATTCCCAAGCAGGATTTTACCGGTCGACGCAGTTTTGTTAGGGCTTTTGGTCCCCGTTTGATTCATGTTTTACCCGGGAATTCCCCGGGCGTTGCAGTTAAATCCATTGCCCAGGGTGCGATGGTTAAAGCTGTGAATCTATTCAAAATGTCTTCGGCGGACCCGTTCACCATGGTTGCCATCCTGCGGACAATGGCAGATATCGATGCAGACCACCCTATTGTTAAATCAATGAGCGCTATTTATTGGCGCGGCGGCGATACCGCGACCGAGTCCATCCTTTATCGACCCCAGTACTTTGACAAAATAATTGCTTGGGGTGGCGGCGACGCAATTAACAATGTTGTTCAATACCTAGGACCCGGTTTTCAACTGGTGTCGTTTGATCCGAAGACATCGATCTCGATGATTGGCCATGAGGCCTTTGACTCAGACCAGAGTTTATCCAAGGCCGCCGCCCTCGCCGCCGATGACGTCATGACACTTAATCAAGAGGCCTGTGTAGCCAGCCGCTACCAATTTGTAGAGGGTAGTCGAGAAGAAGTGGAGCAATTCAGTGAGCGTTTGCAGGCTGAGATTGCCGCTCGAGCTGCAGCATCGAGTGATATTAGACCTCTTGATATAGAGATGCGCGAACAAATCGAAATGCTCACGTTAATGGACGATGACTACCGTGCTTTTGGAGAAGCTGATGGCAGGGGTATCGTCATCTGTTCTGAAGAGCCTGTAGATTTTCACCCTATTAACAAGACTGCGAACGTGGTTCGGGTTGATTCACTTGATGATGCAATACCCCATGTCAATGTAGCCACTCAAACCGTAGGCTTCTATCCATTCAATCGTATGGTGACTTATCGAGATCGTCTGGCTAGTTGTGGCGCGCAACGTATTGTTCACCTGGGAGAAGCGGGTCCAAGCACCATTGGTAATCCGCATGATGCCATGTACCCAATGCATCGTTTTGTGCATTGGATGGCTCACGAAGATGGCTCAGCTGAGTCTAGTTAACAATCTTTAGAAGACGGCTCTTCGGCACCTACTATCGCCCACACTGCGACAGCGGTACCGTTAGGTCAGCCGCGCGCGTAAACACCTAGCGACAAAATTTTACCCATCTCATCAAATCGGTAGTGGTTGGTTGTGTATCGAACCGAACCATCGGGCAAATGCGCTTCGATCTCGACCGCAACACATTGGCTGCCCACTATTTTCTCAATCGGCACTGGCTTTGGGGCACCAGCGCTAAACACCTTTTGATGTAGGTCACGAATATTGGCCTTCCCGTTGACGATTGTTCCGTTGGGCAACGTGAAGTTCGCATCTTCCGCATACAGCACCATTAAACCGTCAATATCTTGAGCGGAAATAGCAGCGAAATAATTATCGACTGTTTGCAACGGATCAACGGGCGTTACCTGTCCGGAAAATTCCAGCTCCGCTGCGCGTAAACGCTTAATCATGAAAGCGCCGGCATCAACTAGGTGCCGCATGGCCAGCGACTGATTGGTGGGCAATTCTGATGCATGCTCGAGATCTTTCTTTAAAAGGTCATGCAAACCTCGGACACTACCGGTGGCTCCCGCACCTTCCCTCGGTTGCACAAAGCGTGGGCCAACGCCCAATGCAAAGCTCTGCGCAGAACCCGCCATTAGCGCATCGATCAGTTGTTGGCGGTCAAATCCCATCGACAGCCCTATATCGACAATGGCGGTAGACATGCCGTAATTGGCTATAGAGATCAGGTTGTTGAGTAATTTGCCCTCCTGGCCACGGCCAACTGCCCCTAGGTGGGATAGCTGCTTACCAATAGCCTCGAGCCAAGGCTTTACACGCTCAACATCGGCGTCGTTGCCGCCAATCCAAAGTGATAGCTGACCATCGAGGGCTGCCGGCCCACCACCTGACACGCCAACATCGACAAACCCAACACCGAAACGCGCGGCCACATCTGACAAGCTACGTGCAAGCGTCGGAGACACTGTCGAATGCAGAATGACGGTACCGCCCGAACCCAACGCTTCAAACAGTTGCCCATTATCCACCAGGGCCTCAAGCTGCTCGTCAGTACGGACGCAAATACCCAGCAAACTTGCGTAGCGTGCAGTCTCGTAGGGATCGGAGGAGCGTTGCGTTCCAGGCTCATCAAATGCCGCAAGCATGTTAGGGTCAATGTCGCATCCCATCACAGGGAACCCTTGACGCGCTAAGCGACGGGCAATTGGCTCTCCCATGCTGCCAAGACCAATAAAGCCAACGTTCGCAAGTCTCTCTGTCATAGTCGATTCATACTGCACACTATTCAACACATGTGTACGATACCGGAAAATCACAGGGTATCGTAGAAAATCTTTAGGTCTGGCATGACACCGGCCCTTAAGGCTTATCTCGGGAGTATGTGCATGCAAGCAAATAGCAGAGTTGCCGTTGTCACTGGCGGAGCGCGCGGCATCGGGCGGGCTATTTCATTACAACTCGCTAGCCGTGGCTACACGGTGGTGATTGCGACAAGAACGCTTGAACCGGCGTTAGCCACAGTCGAAACAATGGGTGGTACAAGCCACGCCGTATCGTTGGATGTAAGCGACTACTCTGCCGTAAAAACGGTGATGGCACAGATATTGGCAGACCATGGGCATATCGATGTGCTCGTCAACAACGCTGGCGGCAGCGCACGAGGCGATATGTCACTGTTTCGCTATTCAGAGGAACCCACTTGGCAACGCGTGTTAGCCAGTAATTTAATGGGTGTGATGTATACCACTCGCGAAGTCATTAACCCCATGCTAGATCGGGGCTATGGTCGCATTATCAATATCGCCTCTGTTGCCGGCACAATTGGTACTGCGGGACAAGTGGATTATTCCGCCTCAAAAGGTGCTGTTATTGCCTTTTCGTCGGCCCTTGCAAAAGAAACAGCCGGCAAAGGGATTACCGTTAACTGTGTTTCACCCGGACCAACCTCGAGTGAAGCGGCGCGCGAAATGACTCCCGAGAGTATCCGCGATACGCCCTATGAACGCCTTGCAAACGCTACTGGCTACGGAAGATTTGCTCAGGCCGATGAAGTGGCGAGTATGGTGGTTTATCTGGCATCTGAAGAGGCCGGGTTTATTACTGGACAGAATCACCCGGTGTGTGGCGTGATGAATCTCGGCTTGCCAGACCAATTGGGCGGCAAACCGGATTAATGCGCGCTGCCATAGCAATCTATGCTGCAGGCAACACAAGACAGTAACTAGGCGACACCGAGCAACTAATGAGTATCATCAAAAGGTTGAGCACGCCCCAGGCTCAGCAACATGACTGATGCGATAACAACCATGATGCAGACGAGTAGTAAGAATTGGTTGTAGTCGCCACTCACGTCAAAAAACCAACCTGCAGTAAGCGGACCAAACGCGGTGCCAATACTCAGGGCACCGATAACGGCACCATAGAGCGTGCCGTAATTGAGCATGCCAAAATACCGTGCACTCAAAAAGGCAATCACGTCTACCTCGGCGCCCAACGTCAGCCCAATCATGATGGCAGCCAGACTCAGTGCATAATAATCGGTAAGTCCGGACAGCAATATTAGCGCACCAACAAGTGGAAAAAGAAAAACAACGGCGCCCACGCGCTGTGCCGATAGCCGGTCAAGTAAGAAACCTGTCCCGAGTCTACCAACCATAGAAAAAAGGCCGATCATGCCGGCAAGTGCCGCCGCTTCAATTCGCCCAACACCGGCACCCGTAAGGATGGGGATAAAGTGCACCATCAAACCGACAACCGTGAAAGCAAAAAAACCGCCGGCAAGGACCAGGGCATATAATGGAAAGGAGCGAAATCCATCACGCACAGACAATCCGGTCAGTGTTTCAGGGGGTTGCGCTTGCTCTGGCGTTTGATTTTTGTCTGACGCACCACGGAAAAATAAAATAATGGGTGGTATGGCAATAGCCCCCCAACCCGCTGCCATGACAAAGTACGCTGTACGCCAACCAAATCGTTCAATTAGCCAGCTTGCTACGACGGGGAAAAATGCCGCCGCAAATGCCGCACCAGAGAGCGTTACAGCCAGAGCTACGCCGCGTGATGCGCGGAAACGACTGTTGACAGCGCTTGCCCACACCGTGGTTTGCACAAAGATGGTCGCGAAGGCTAAAACACACCAAATCGCCACCCAGTTTAAATCGCTACCGGTTGCCGTGCCCAAAAGCGCTACAGAACAACAAACAGCAATAACACCAAATATTGCGATGCGCCTGGGCCCGAGGCGATCGACCAAAGCCCCTATTGGAATAGAGAACAATGCTGTACCTGCGGCAGTAATGGTGATGCCCGACGAAATTTGTGCCCGACTCCAGGAAAATTCCTGCTGAATAGGCTCAATGAAAGGCCCCATTGAATAGATGTAAAGTACTGATGTGGCATACCCAAGCGCACCTAAAATGGGTAAAAACCAGTAATTGCGCCACTCATCCAGACCCTTGTTCTCAGTGACTGTCATTGAAATACCTTTCCTTTTTTATTTACCTTATTTATTGGTCACGCATTGCAGCGCCAATCACATTTAACCCATTGTGAACACCCAGTAGATTTATCGCAAGCACCTGCGACAGCGATATAGCCGTGGTATCTACGACATCACGCCCATCAAAACCGATACCCGCATTGTTAATCAAAATATCAACAGGTCCAAACTGGGCCTCAGCCTGTTTCTGGCAACTACGCCAACTATCAACGTCACGCACATCAAGTTCTAGCCCAATATGTTGGCACGACAAACTACCTTGAATTGTATCGAGTGACTCTTGGTCAATGTCTGCAATGGTGATGTTCACGTCCCGCTTTGCAAGAGCCTGTGCAATGCCGTAGCCAATTCCGCTCGCACCGCCAGTGATAAAAGCATGTTGTCCGGCTGTAATCTGCATTTTTTATTCTCCGCTCGTGATTTTTTTCGTATCGCACTTGCGACACACGACTTTAATAATTTGATTCCACAGCCAAATGATTGAACTGGCACTTGAGTACACGCCAATGGCCTCACGGTGACCGGGATCGCAGCTACTCATAGCAAGCTGCTGATACCAAGCCATTGACACCAAACTACCCATTGGGCCAGTTGCTAGACCACTTACTGCCCCCCCTATTTCGCGCAACATACTCCAAATTTTTTGTTGCGTACCAGCGTTGAGAATAGCATATTGAACAACTGTGTTGCCCAATAACGACATTGATGGCAACGACACTCAAGCTACTATTCAACATTAACTCGACGCGTTCTCATAAGAGGGGCCACGCCCATGACAAAGCTTATTCGCAAGCAGTCAACAGAGTCGCCTGAACAACGACAACAGCGAGTTTTGGGTGATGCCCCCCGCGTAGCGCCCAAACGCTTTGATTGCTTGCCCGATGATTTTATTGAAATGATTCGTTTATTCGAGAGCGTCAATAACGCGATAGAAGCAGACGATGACAAATTACGTGACACAACGCACAAGGTTCGACGGCAAATTCTGGCCGACCCGCATAGTAGCGAATCTGTGACCCTCGCAAATACGCTACCTGAAATCATGCGAACCATGGCTCACTTACCCGGACTCTATGCGACGCACTCTAGCGTTGGTCTGCACCTACTCAAAGCAGGCACGCTTTCATTACGAGAGCGAGAGCTCGGTATTTTGCGTATCGCCTGGCTGCTGCAGGCACCCTATGAGTGGGGAGAACACGTCATGGTGGCTCAGCGAGCTGGGTTTACCCATGAAGATATCGACGCCGTAATCGCAGGCCCGTCTACAAATACACTGAGCAGACATGAAACAGCCATCTTGCAGGCTGTGGATGAGCTCTACCTTGATGCGATGATCTCTGACAATACTTGGGAGATCTTGAGTGCAAGCTGGAACACTCAGCAACTTATGGAGTTCCCTGTGCTGATCGGCCAGTATCAGGCCGTTGCTTATTATCAAAACTCATTAAAACTACGACTACACAAAGGCAATGAGGGGTTACAGGCACGGTAGGCGAGCCGCATCTGATCCGAGCACTCATGTGAGTCGCTCTCAGTACAGCAGCAAATCGTCCACGGTTGAACGTAACAACATGCCATACTCATCGGCGTGCTCTTCGACGCGCGATACCGGACCACCAAGTGCAATAGCCATTCGTCGATCTTGGTACGGAAACGGCACCGCAATGCCGGCAACACCCTCGGCATATTGCCCCATATTGGTGTACCACCCCCTTGCCAGATGATCCTCAATATCTTGCTTCACGGACTCAGGGGAAAGCTCATAATCAAAGTCAAAACGTAAACGCCTGAGCAGAGCGTTGAATTCAGAGGTTGGATATTGCGACAGAATAGCTTTACCAGCCGCGGTAACGTGAATGGGCAAGCGCTGGCCAACATTCGCCGCAAATCTTATGTTTGCAGCGGGCTCAACAACGTCCAAAAAAACCACGCTTGAACCCTCGGCCGCGGCAAGAAAAACCGTCTCACCGGTTCGTTCCATCAGTGCAACAAGCTGCTCATGAATAGACGCTGGAAGCGGCTGTGAGTCGACCAGTGATCGAGCAAGGTCCATCCAGCGCGCGGTTGGGCTATAGCCTCCACGGGGACTGGGTTGGTACAGATACCCCTCATCAACCAGCGTCTGCACCACATTAAACACGCTTGAACGCGGCCAGTTGAGTGCAGTGACAATATCCGCAACCGACAGCGGTCGCTGACGCCGCGCGAACAATTCCATAAGGGCGAACAGATTACTGATTTGCTTGACCCGCATCATTCATCCGGTATATTTAGTCCAACATGCGAAACATATTAGTCCAATATTTTGGACTTTTCATCTTATTTTTGCGAGGAGCTAGCGCTATGGCAATAGGCAATGTGTTAAACCCAAGTGTGCCTCTTACACAGGACGTCACCTCTCCCGGACCGGATGCTGGTAATTTGATGGGCAAAACCGTAGGTATTCGTGTCGATGAAATATGGCGCTGTTGGGACAGGATAACTGAGATTTGGGCAGAACAATTCGTTGCAGCGGGTGCCACCGTCAAACTGTGGCGATGCTCACAAGGTCGTACCGGCGCTGAGGGAGAGCGCATTGCCGCAAGCCTCAATGAGTTCTTGGATGGCATTGATATTGCGCTTGTGGGGCTCGCCAATTGTGGCTCCTGTACAGGTTGGACCATTCGCGACTCTATTACAGCCGCATCTAAAGGGATACCAACCACAGCCGTATGTACTCAAAACTTTGTTGATCTTTCTCGTGCACTCGCGCGCCGCGGTGGTCGCTCTGGCCTTCGCCTTCATGTGCTTCCCTACCCCTTAAATGAATGTGAACGCGCTGAGGTCGATGCCGTAGCGAGGAACCACATAGACGGCATTATGGAGACAATGGGAATCTCCTCGCAGACATCGCTAAGGAGGGCTGTATGACTATATCCATTGAGCCCGGGCGATCTTCCCAAACCGCCAAGCAAGCACCTAATCTTAGAGACTGCGGCCCAGCCGGCTGTGATGTTGATTGGCTCTCGAGTGAACGCGTAGCGTCCGACGTTGACGATGTCATGGCTTTTACCCGCTTCTCGCTGGAGCAAGGCTGGGGAGATGGCTTGCCACTCATCCCCCCAACCGAAGCACGGGTACGTCAATTCCTCAGTAAAAACAACCGCTTTGCCGACGAGCTTATATGTACTTTGCCGCCTCAAGACGGCGAGTGCACCGTAGAAAAAATTGCCATTAATGCTGTTATGGCTGGCGCAGAACCCGAGACATTACCCGTGATCATCGCCGCCCTCGAAGGCATGGCCCGCGATGATTTCGAGTTGTTTGGTCAAAACACCACAACCGCACCTGTGTACCCAGTGACGATTGTTAATGGGGCCATACGTGACAAACTGAGTATTCCGTACCAACATGGCTGTCTTGGTGGCGCAGCCACTCCCGCTGCGGCGATCGGTCGCGCCATTCGTTTGATTATGCGCAACATCGCGGGTCAAGTGCCAGGCGTCACTTCGCAAACGACATTTGGCTCGCCCGGACGCGTCGCTGGCGTGGTGTTTGGCGAATGGGAAGAGCGCTCGCCCTGGCAACCCTTCGCAGAGCGCCGTGGCGTAAAAGGTGATGCCGTATCTGTGTACGGCAGCATGGGCACCATGAACGTTCTCGATACGGTTTCTCAAAAAGGACCAGAATTCCTGGAGATGACAGGTAAATCACTTGCCTACCCCGGCGCGAACGGCCTGACGCCCTGCATGCCATTTGCCGAGATACTAGTGGCTATCAATCCTGTTTGGGCAGACATCATTCACAGAGACGTACCTCACTTTGAAGATGTGCAAGAGATTCTCTGGCGCAATACAGCGATGGACGCCAACCATCTCACAGCCAAGCATCGCGAGCAGCTTGAACCCCTTGGCCGAGTAATCAACAGCAAAGTATACGTAGTCACCGAACCCAAAGATGTCATGATTGTTTGCTGCGGCGGCACTGGTGGTCTTCACGCTACGGGCTTTCACAGCTTTGGTAGCTGCCTGACACAAACTGTGCCCGTCATACCCGGCCCAATCGCCTAGAGTGGAGAGTATGCAATGTCGCTAAAAGGTAAAGTAGCCGTAGTTACAGGGGCTGCTCGGGGTCTAGGTCGCGCGATTTGCGAGCGACTAGCCGAGGATGGTGTCCACATCTCCGCTTGGGATTTGAATCTAGAAGGCGCTGCAGAGACGGCAGAAATAGTACGCAAGATGGGCGTCAATGCCATAGCTTGCGGTGGCGACGCCTCGTCGGCGGCTGATATTGCCTATGCACATGCCCGAACCATAAAAGATCTTGGGCAAGTATCGATACTGGTAAATAACGCCGCTCTGTCGCCGTTCTGTAAGTTTGAGGATCTAACCGAAGAGGCGTTTGAGGGCCTCCTAGCAATCAACCTCAAAGGCCCGTTCTTATGTTGTAAGGCAATGGTGCCCCACATGGTGTCGTCGGGCTGGGGACGTGTTATCAATATCTCGTCAAGTTCCGCACAGACCGGCGCTAAAAGTATGGCCCATTACGTCGCCTCGAAAGGCGGGGTTATTGGCCTCACTAAGGCGCTGGCGCAGGAGTACGCCACCTCAGGCGTCACCTTTAACAACGTACCACCAAATTTCGTGGACACCCCCGGCTTGCGTGACGCACCGGTTGACGTTGAGACCTTTGCCCAAACCACACCCATGAAACGAACCGGGAAGCCGCGCAACATTGCCGCAGCTGTGGCTTTCCTCGCTTCGGAAGACGCCGACTACATTACCGGCCATACGCTCGGTGTAAATGGCGGCCGATACAGTAATTAAAAAGGAATAGGTATTGTGAATACACTACACATAGAACCTATCAACGACGAAATTGGCGCTCGCATCTTCATCGCAGCCGACAAGATACTCGATGACGGAGTTCCAGAGCAGATCTTAGAGGCCTTAAATCAGCATGGTGTATTGTTGTTTCCAAAAATTCATCTCAGCGATGAATCGATGGCTTCGCTAAGCAACCGTCTAGGCGAGATGGAAGCAGCAAAAGTCACCGACGATGGCTCGCCGGCTAATAAACTTGGCCTTTACCGGATCTCTGCAGACAAGAAGGAGAAAGCGCATCGCGAGTATGTGTTGGGAAATAATTTCTGGCATATGGATGGGACGTCTTATCGCATCCCCGGCAAAGCCACCATGCTTAAATGCGTAGCACCACCGACTGTCGGTGGCGAAACTGAGTTCGCGAACCTATTTGCAGCCTACGACGCGCTGCCGCAGGAGCGCAAGGACAGCCTGAATGGCTTGACCGTGGTGCATTCTATGTACGCCGTTATGAGCAAGCTCTACGACGTACCTCTGCAGGAGGATATTGATCGCTGGAACAGCATTTTTCCCGACAATGGACATCCGCTGGTCTGGAAGCACCGAGATGGGCGCCATTCGTTGGTTATCGGCGCAACAGCTGGACGCATAGAAGGGTTTTCCGATGATGACAGCAAAGCATTACTTGAGGAATTAATCGACTGGTGCACGCAAGATCGCTTTACCTATTTACACACATGGGATGAAGGCGACATGGTGATATTTAATAACCCCGGACTATTACACCGATCACGCCCCTATGACGAGAACTCGGGGCGGATACTTCATCGAGCCACAGTTAAAGGGGCCGAAGCCATAACAGCCTGAGCGTTACCTGATGACACCCGTCTACCAACGGCTTTTGGAGCTATGGGAGGCCGAGGGTATCAACACCGTTCGGCATCCCTGTTTCACACATCCGAGCTAGAAATTGCGGTAGGTAAAAACTTATCCATTGTCTGTATTGTCGCAGGAGATTATGCGTGGGGCGTGGAGGTTCGAGGCTATCGGGGCACCCTAGGCGATGACACGCCTGAAACCGAGGCCCACTGGGGGCGACAGTTGCGTCTTGATAAGGTGGCCGAGGGCTATGGCGCTCACGGCGAATTTGTGGGACACGAAGCAGAGATTGGGCCAGCAGTAAGGCGCGCATTGGCTTGCGGTCGACCCGCCATAATTCATGTGGTGATAGACGGTAGGGCTAACGCCCGCGATGTACCAGGCCACGAAGAATATTCCACTTGGTACAATGATTTCCTGTACTAAGATAAACCAAAAAACATGGCAATTATTTTAAGAGGTAATAAACGTGGATTCAGCAACTCTCCAAGAGCTCGCCGATAAGGAAGCCATCCGGGAACTCGTCTTACTGTACTCCCGAGGCGTCGACCGTAAAGACGGTAATTTATTGCGAGATCTTTACATAGACGGTGCCACAGATACGCATGGCGATAGCTTCGATGGCGACAAAGACGACTATGTTGATTTTTTGGAGAAAGCATTTCGCTACATGCCCTATAGTGGACATCACGTATGCAACCACTTAATTGCGATAAACGGTGATGAAGCAGAGGGCGAAGTTTACGCCCTCGCATGGCACATGATTCCAACGCGCGATGGCGGTTGCGAAGAAGACTTTATGTGTGTGCGCTATGTTGATCGCTATCAGCGCTGCAGCGACGGGCGATGGCGATTTAGTAAGCGAGTTGTTACCTATGACTTTAGAACCCGACGCCCTGTAGACAGTAGCGCCAATGCAGGCCTACCTGAACTTGCCAGTGATCCATCCTTTACCGAACTGAATTTACCGCTGTTTCAACGGCGTTAAAAATACCATGCTCGCGGCGCGAGCCTTTTCCCTAGCGGAAAACTACCTTGGCAAGAAAACCACCCTGTTCATTCCAAGGTGACAAGCTTAGCTGTGCACCATGCAAATCAATCACACGTTGCGCAATCGATAAACCCAAACCAACACCGCTTGAGCCACTCGCACCAGCGGTATAAAACCGGTGGGTAAGACATTGCCATTGGACGCTAGGCATGGGGTCGCAGTCATTGGCAATCAGAAGTGTATGGGAACCACCCTCTCGCTGTATTGAAACCCGAACAGTGCTGCCAACGTTGGCGTGTCGAAAGGCGTTGATCAATAAATTTCGGACTAGAATCTGCAGCCATGATCGATTGCCTTGTATAGATACTCCACAATGCTCGGGCACTTGAATATCCAGCCGGCGATCAACCGCTAGTGAACCCTCCTGAGCAATCACATCAATCAAAAGCTCGTGCAAATCGACCGTCTCAAAGACCAAGGACTGATCGGGATCGAGTCGCGCCAACGTCAGTAACTGCGTAACCGTATCAGTGGCACGATGCACACGTTCAGAAATGCGTACCAACATATCGCGGGTCACATCGTCCTCGACCTGTCGCTGATAACGTTGAACTTCTGCTTTTATGGCCGCTAGTGGCGTCTGTAACTCATGGGCGGCGTTGGCAGTAAATCGGCGCTCGCTTTCTAAGGCTCGACCAAGCCGCTCCAACAGTCTATTAATTGCCGTCACCACGGGCTGCACTTCGCTCATCGCGTCAGGAGAGTCAATGGGGTCAAGCGCTTGGGGTTGCCGAATTTCTATACTTGCAGCAAGCCGATTAAGAGGCACCAAACCGCGCTGTACGCCCCACAAGAGCGCAATCACACTCAGCGGTAGTACCACAAGCAAAGGCAAGACCGCATAAGCAATTGTCGTTAATCCCAGCTGCGTTGCCTGGTTTAAATTTACACCTACGGCGAGCCAGATATCGTGCTCGGGAGCAGCACGGTAAAGAACTGACCAAGCAGTATCATCACCTCCTTTCGTTTGCTCCCATTTAACAAAGCCTTCCCGCGTTGGTGGTGGAAACACGGGCGCTTGAGTGCCCACGACAACCTGACTGGAGTCAAACCACAGGTTAATCGCTTGATCTTGCCCCTCGGACCCAAAACCTCTTGATCGCCGAATGCCCGATTCCGCCAACTGCACTAAATTTTGCTCGCGATAGTACTGGTTCAATAATGGATCGGCCAAGATGACCGCCATCGAATGCTGAACGATATCCATGTACTCGTTCAGCTGACGTTCAATTTGCTCTCTAATCAGCTCCTTAGCCACAAAAACAGTAACGAGACCAGCCAACATCCAGCTAACTAATGTAAGGCTCAGCAAAATAAATAGCAGGCGCTTGCGCAGAGAAGACCGCATCATTTAATTCGGTAACCGACGCCACGTAAGGTTTCGATCCGATCGCGACCAAGCCGTTTACGAAGTCGAGAAATATAAACCTCTATGGTGTTAGATTCAGGCTCTTCAGCCAACGTACTACTACTTTCTAACAAGCGACTTTTAGTAACGAACCGGCCGCGACTGCGCAGAAGCGATTCAAGGATAGCGAGTTCTTTGTTAGTAAGATCCGTGACTACGGTATCGTCAACTGTCACGCATCGACTTGCTGGATCAAACACCAAACCATCGGCGTGTAATAATGGGGCTTGCGCACTCGATCGTCGCAATAGCGAGCGCGCACGAGCAAACAATTCATCCATATCAAAAGGCTTAGTTAAGTAATCGTCGGCGCCCGCGTCTAATCCTGCTACCTTGTCCTCTATCGCGTCGCAGGCCGTGAGCAAAAGTACGGGTGTTGCATTGCTATGCGCGCGCATCTGGCGCAGAACGTCGAGACCCGACCAACCCGGCAACCGTTGATCTAGGATGACCAAATCAACTCTTTCTATTTGTAGGAGTGACGCAGCCAATTTCCCATCGTCTAGCCAGTCAACAAAGTAGCCCTCGGCCTTAAGCGCCTCAACAAGAGAGTCCGCCAAGAAATGATCGTCCTCAACAAGTAAAATGCGCATTACGCTCGGCTGCCCATTGATACGTTATTACACCAATAAATCCGTTATGACCCGATTCGTTTCCATACCCAAGGTACCCCAGCGCTCAATGGGTAGCCCCATAGCCTGTTGCACGGTTAGTCCAATTCGCGAAATTGGATCGCCTTTTCCTGCAATATGAAACCCGGTGCGAACACGTCCACCAGCTCGACCTACAATCATTGTCGGAATGCCCTCTACAGCATGCGACTTGGCGATTGAGCAATCTGAGTGCGCAAGCACCAAACAATTGTCTAGCAATGTACCATCCCCCTCGGGGATAGCAGAAAGCGCGTCTAAAAACTCGCCACAAGCCACCATACTTTTCTCGGCAAACCAAGCGACTTCTCGCTGAAAGCCCAGTTCTGGATCAACAGGCTCCTCGTGGGTGAGCGTGTGGTGCGTCGAAGAACTGCCAGGCCGGCGTAGGTTTGAAGCCGTATCGGAAAACAGCATATTGAATACCCGTGTTTGGTTACACTGCAGAGCACGGGCGAGCAAGTCAGCCATTAAACGATGATTCTCCATGACATTTTCAACTTCAGAATCGATCGTTGTGGCGGGTGGTGCGTTAGGAATAACAAAATTTTCTACGGGCGCCGGAGCCTCCAGTTGGAGTGCCATTTTCTGCTCGATCTCGCGTAGGGCGGTGAAGTATTCGTCTAATCGCTGCCTATCGTGCGCGCCCACCTCCCGCATCAACTTACGACGCTCCTCACCGGTGGCCGACAGTACACTCGCATGCACCATGTATCTTGGATCGGGAGTGAATTCCATGGCATTGGGGTCTTGAAAACCAGCCCCGAAAATTCGGTGATAAAGCGTAAGCGGCGATGTCTCACTAGGATTCGGTGAGCCCGCATCACGATACGAATAAGAACGCTCAATGCCCGCAGAACACACTTCTAATGAGCGAAACCGCGTGTCGCCAATCTGATCGCTAATCAAAACATCCAGGGTGGGCGCCTTCACCTTGTAATCCGGCACAGGAATACCGGTACGCAGCCCGAAACACCCCGTCACATGGGGCTTATTGGGTACGCCGTCCAACTTAACGTCAAACCCACTCAATAATGCCATTTGGTCTTGATACGGTTTTAGTGGAGCCAAGTGCGCAGGTAACGTAAATTCTGTACCGACTTGTTTTGGGATCCACAGTTCGGGAATAAATCCGCACCCCCAAACCCATGTCCCAAATCTAACCGGCAAGCGTTTTCCGGTAGCCGCGAATGCCTTGCCTGAGTTATCAAGCAGGCAATCTAACAGCGGCAACCCTACACCTATTGCCGCGCCACGTAGGCTACCCCGCAGAAATCCTCTACGCGTTATGTCACTCATGAATCAATACCCCCACGCTTATTAGTGCTTACCCAAAGTCTGTCTTGTCCTTCATTCTCGAAGGGTGTAATCGCAAAAAAGTTTTCACTGGTGGCAATAATCCGCATCAACGCAGGAACGCGATACTCCGCTTGCTCAAACAGGCTAATTAAGTAATCCATGTAAGCCCTCTCCTTCCAAACCGTGTCGCGCCCCACACCAAAGCGATACAGTTTTTCAACCAGGCATCGTGGCGTCTCTGGATGCGTTTCAAGCGCCAGCGCCAAGCCGTGAGCGTCCTCATAGGACATGCCATCGAGAAAGCCCGTCGCATCGATCAGTGCATTATTTTCGCGCTCGCGAAATGCACCGAGCCCGTCATAGTTTTCCAGTGCCAGTCCAACGGGGTCCATGACTTTGTGGCAACCCGCGCAAGCAGGCTCTGTATTGTGCGCCGATAGTCGCTCTCGTGCAGTGGGCATCGCGGCATTGGAAGTATCTTGGATCGCGCTGAAATTCACGTCAGGCGGTGGGTCGGGAACTTCTTGGCAAAGAAAAATATTGCGCAACGCTTCACCGCGTAAAGTGGGTGAGGACCTTCCCGGATGTGCATGTAGCGCCAAGAAAGACACATGACTCTGGATACCAATACGACTCCCATCTGCAGATAATGGTACGCGCTCCCATCCATCGCGCGGAGTGACTGGCTGACGATAAATTACCCCCAATGCGCGCGTCATATCCGTTTCGGCAAGGGTGAATATGTGGCGATAGTCTCCGTTTTCTGTCATCAAAGTCCGGATAATATCTCGCAAAGTTTGCTCTTGAGCGTCAGCAGCAACCTCAGAATTAAATGCGGGATAGATTTCGCTGTCTTTTGCAAGATCGTCGAATAACTCAAATTCCAGCATGTCTCGGAAAAACGCCCGCAATGCAAATTCAAAATTTGGCGATGCCAAAAGTCGATCTACTTGCTTGAGTAATCCCTGTTCGTCCTCCAACTCACCCGTTGCCGCCGCTTGCAATAATTGAATATCTGGGGTGGTATTGTTGAGAAAGAAGCTGAGCCGCGCTGCTTTAGAGTAGCTGTCAAGCTGGCGTAAGAACGGGCGGTCGGGGTCTTCGACCGCCCGCTCTATTCGGAGTAAAAATTCGGGCGCTGTCATCATACCGACAAGCGCATACCTGAGCCCTTGATAGAAATCTCCCAAATGGGCCGTGCCGCTCTCAATGATGCCGAGATAACGCTCACGCTGCTCATCACTAAGCGGACGTCGAAACAGTAGCGGCCCGTACCTATCGATGAATGCGCTAGCGCACTCACGTTCTATGCTTGATCCCTCCGCTGGCACACAGGGGAGGTAGCTGGCTCTATTCTCGGGCGCGAGAATAAAATCAGCGACCCCCTGTGCGGCAATATCATATTGTTCCATGGCAAAAGGCGAGATCCCCGCCTCACTCGTCCCCACGGCAATTAATCCGTGGGCACGCAGCGGTCGTTCGAATCGAGCCACAACAGGAACCTCTGGCCCAAAAATTGTGGCTATAGACGATCGATATTGCGACTCGGTAATGCGTCTCAGCAGTGTTGGCCCACCGACTGCTGCCGGCTCTTTCACTAGTTCCTTCGAATCATTGCTACAACCCTGAAGACCGGCGAATAAAACGACTAGGGCAAGCACCCAGTGCATGGGGGCATGATACGAGCTAGATAGACGGCGATCAGTGGTTGACATGAGCGTCTCCTCGAGTGATTTCTGCAGCCACTACCCCGGTGGTCACAACATCGGGACCGCTCGCTGACAGAATAAACGCGGGTAAAGTCTTAATACGGTACTGCATTGAGATGGACGTAAATTGACCCGTTTCAGAGTCAGGATGGCCATCGGCATTGGCATACAGTGCCTGATAAGCCCCATGACAGGTGTGTCCAAGTACGAAAGCCGCCCCATTGGCCGAATTTGAACGCAACGCGAGTGGCGCAAGTTCACCCCCAAACTTACGCCCCGTCCGGTAACCATAGAGCATGTCATAAAGACTTTCGACCGGCGCATAACCCGCCAAATACCCACTTGCCGACCCATCCTCTGCGAGCGTCAGTTCCACTCGCGCGTCACGTAGCACGCGCTCGAGCAGCATGCTGTTCACTTCACTACGAAGCGTAATATCCGCAGGCTGACTCGATAACACCCCATCTTCAATACGCCCTGGCACCGTTGTCCAATATCGCTCATCGGTATCGGGACTATAGGATGCGTAGCTGAGCGGTTCGCGCGATGGGCTAAGCCTGATAGGGTCGCCGTTGGCGTAAATACTGACTTGAACTTGGTCATCATTTCGCAAATCGTCAACACCTTTCACTTCAAGAACTATGCCCCAAGAGCCCGTCAGCATGGCAATATTGAACGATAAAGACATCCCGTTTGGTTGAAAAGAACGGCTACAACCCACTGTTCGATACCACTGATTATCAATGCCAGACTCACCGTCAACTCCAGAGAAGTCCTCAGCGGAATCTCTACCATCCAGATTCAGTCCCCATACAGCGGTTTGAGATCCCACCACGCTGTGAAAATTGGGTTCTGGGTCGGCTAGCTGTGGATGCATACAAAAGTCCCGGCCGTCCTCGCTTCGCCCAAGCTTTTTGCCGGCGCTAGATAAGCGCTTCAAGTATTCCTGGTCGGTTTCGTCCTCACGGCGCTTCCCTGCAGGCGTATTGGCATAAATCTCTTGTAAATTAAGTGTCATGCCGTTTGGGCAGTTGCTTGCCAAATTAGCGTTTGGCGCAAGGGCGAATTCGATGTGCGAAATAACCATGCCCATAACGCCGTTCCTTAAAAAGTCATTGCTAGCATGGGCATGGACGGCAAAACTCGCTAGGAATAAGACTAACAGCGACGGTTGGCGGTTTTTTCGAGATTTTTTTATAACGCGCATTGAGCTCTCTCCCACTAGCGCTGGCGTTTAACCAACTCTGGACTTACCGCGCCCGCACCGTCACCGAACGTGGTACGGACGTAGCTAGCAATACTGGCAATGTCTCTGTCTGACAGTCGCTTGCCCATCATTTTCATCTGACTGCGATTAACGATCAGTCGCGCTGGCAGGTGAGGACCATAAAGAATCACATTGACAAGCGAACTGGGGTCGGGCGCTCTAACGATAGGACTCAACGTCAATGAAACACCCAAGCCGTCCTCGCCTACGCCAGATGGCAGGTGACAGGAACCACAGTGGACCGTGTAAGCGACCTCGCCTGCAGCAATTACGGCATCGTCTGGCTGCGGGGCCGGAGCTTGAGCATTGGCAGGTAGGGCTTTTAAATAGATAGCCATCGCCTGTAGGTCGGCGGGCAATAACTGACTGGTGGAATTCATGACTACATCCACCATCGGTCCATGAACCACTGCATTAGCGCTAATACCCGTGCCCAAGTAATCGACTATGTCGGCCTCACTCCAGGAAGCTAGACCGGCTGGATGCGAGGTTAGATTCACCCCAGACCACTGACGGTAGTTCCCGAAAAGCACTCTGTCCATATAACTGCCGCCAGTAAACGCGAGAGACTCTCGCTCCGCACCAAAAAGGTTACGCGGTGTATGGCAGGCGCCACAATGACCCAGTCCTTCAACTAGATAAGCACCGCGGTTCCACTGCGGCGATTTGGACTGATCTTCTTCATAGGTTTTCGTGTCATGAAATAGCCATTTCCATGGGCCAAGCAATGCGCGCTGACTGAAGGGAAAGGTCAACGCGTTATCAGGCACCGAGGCCTGACTTGGCGTTAGTGTCTGCAAAAATAAATACAAAGATGCGATATCTCTGTCGGTAAGGTGGGCAAAGTCGGTGTATGGGAAAGCGGGATAGAGGTGTGTCCCATCGGGCCTTACACCGCGCTTCATCGATGCATGAAAATCGGCAAATGACCAACTGCCAATACCGCTTTCAGGATCGCTGGTAATGTTGGTGGAGTAGAGGACACCAAATGGCGTGTGAAAAGGCACACCCCCGGCATAAGGATCCCCGTTCGGGCTGGTATGACAGTGCATGCAGTTCCCTGCAGCAGCCAGATACCGACCGTCATCAACTGACGCATTCAACATATCCATGTCGGCAACCGGCTTCACTGGCGGCTCCCTGATCAAGAGCATGACCAGGAAAGCGCCAATGAATACCAAGATGCCGCTGGCAATTTGTGCAATTTTTTTGAAAAATCCCATTGCAAAAATACTCACGATGAAAGGCGCTAGCGCGTCCTTTAAGCTGATCACGCATGCACGCTATAGCGAGCGCGCTCCCTTTTGGGTCGATGCAACAAGAGTAAATAACACCAAGATGAAACCAACCTGAATTATCGTGCGATTGCCCAGTTCATTTTTATTTGATAGTGCGATCAAGTGGACAATGAATTCGCTTGGGCAAGAAATCTTCTTCTCGCGCCTAGGGTCTATCGATACTACAGTTGTACCCGTCAGTCGAGATAGCCCAGTCAACTGCACGATGCATCACTTCTACAAACTTGGGCTCTATATAACTCTCGGCCGTATGGCCCATTGCCGTGTAAAAGACGCGGCCGGCTCCTACACAAGTCTTCCACATAATGGGATGGTCACTCCCCATACGAATATCATCTCCGAAAAAAACGGGGCGGTACGTCGATTCGTCTAAATTACCAAGTATGGTCATACCAGCCTGGCGCGGACTGCGATCAAATGAGTACCATTCATCGGTTCTTACCCATTGGTCACCAAGATGGCTAGTTATTGGGTCATTCGGTACCTCAATATAAGTCGTTCCCTCTTGGAGATGCGGATCCATGGGGTGGCCTATAAAATTAGCACCGATCAGTTTTTCCCGATACCAGGGCCAATCAGATTCGGCTGACTTGTCACCAGCACCGTGAATTCCCAGCCAGCCGCCGCCGCCCTCAATATAAGCGGCCAATGCTTTGCGCTGACCCCCTGTAAGAACATTCCCAGTCACGTTATTCCAAACGACAGCATCAAACTTCCCAAGATCTGTCGCGTTATGTACTGCACCGCTCTCGGTTATAAAAATCGACCAACCGTTATCGCTACCAAGCGATCTGAACATTGCTTCAGCAGCGGGAATGGCGTCCTTGTGAATAAATGAGTTGGTCTTGGAAAATACGAGTAACGCCGGCCGTGTTAACTCGGGCATAGCCGGTGCTTTTGTCTCGTATACCGGAATGCGCCAAAAGCCGCGGGAGCGCATTTGATAATAGGCGTATGCTGCTGCCATTAATGCCAGCACGGAAACAACAACAATTATTATAAGTAAACATTTTTTCATGACATTCTCACTAGCAACTCGTGTCGCCAATCCCCGGGCTCACTAAATTGACGCCGACTTCTCAGCTATCTTAAATAGACATCCACCGATATGCCTTCCCGTTTCTCGTCAGATGACTCAAATGCGGCCTTCAGCGAGTTGTCTAGCAGCATAATCTGCAGCACGTGCAGTCAATGCCATGTATGTCAGCGACGGATTTTGGCAGCCGGATGACGTCATCGCAGCACCATCAGTACAAAATAAATTTGGCGCTTCGTGAGCTTGATTCCAAGCGTTCAGTACCGACGTATTAGGGTCTCTACCCATACGCGCCGTACCCATTTCGTGCACACCAAGACCCGGAGGTGCCGGCTCACTCGCCTCAGAAATTACCCTACCACCAGCCGCCTCAATCATCGCCTTGCCGTCAATCAAAATCTGCGATGCCATGGCCTTCTCGTTGGCGCCGTGCTCACAATCGATATGGACCACCGGAACACCCCATCTGTCTTTTTCTGACTTGCTCAGTGTCACGCGGTTATTTGGATTTGGCAGCATTTCGCCAAAGCCAGAAAGGTAGCCAAACCAAGGACCAATTGTTCGGACTGCTTCTTTTAAATCTTCGCCAATAAGCCCTGGCTTTCGCGCGCTGGCTGGACCGTGTATCCGCATCAAGGCACCTTGGTAACCATAGCCGCGAACAAATTGGTCAGAGCTATCGGTGACATTGCGATATCTGGGTATGTAAAAGCCTGTGGGTCGACGGCCCTTGTAATAACTATCCTGCGGCCCTGGCATCATACCTCTGACGATTATCGAAAATAGGTGGTCCATAAGATTACGACCAACTTGGTCTGATTTATTACACAAACCTCGTGGGTTCGCATCGGAGCACGAATTCAATAGTATTGCCGCAGATGCAATCGCAGAAGCACACAGAAACACTAGTTTACCTTTATATATCCTACCTACATGCGTATTGCTGTCGATGACGCGTACACCAATAATTCTACCCGTTACCGGATCCTGATCGAGCCCTGTTACGATTGCATCAGTAACCACAGTTAGATTGCCGGTGCGTTTTGCGGCGGGTAACGACGCAGATAGGCTGCTAAAACTTGCGCCAAATGAACAGCCCCGATCACAAATCGAGCGATTCTGACACGTGTAGCGGTTTAGTTCCTCGTGGTGAGGCTGCGCTACCGACAAATTAGCTGCTCGCCCTGGGATGACATGCCGACTAGGAAACGTTTGTTCAATAACGGCTTTGAATTGCTGCTCACCATCGTTGAGCCCAAATGCGGGAAGAAACTCTCCATCAGGCAACTGCGACAGTCCTTCACGGGATCCTGCAACACCAACAAATCGTTCCACGTGCGAATACCATGGTGCAAGGTCCTTGTAGCGAATTGGCCAATCGACTCCGTGTCCGTCTTTTTTATTGGCCTCAAAGTCGATTTCCGACAAGCGATAAGACTGCCTTCCCCAGGTAATTGAACGTCCGCCTAGGTGATAACCACGAATCCATGAAAAAGGCTTATCAACAGACGTTGTATAAGGGTGCTCTGAGTCTTTCACCCAAAACTGCCGGGTTGATTCGTTGAGTGCATAGCACTGGCGTTGGATTTGATAATCGTTATCAAGCTCTGTTTCCGGGATCATATTGGCATTGGCAATTTCCCAGGGTAAGGCGTTATCGGTGTAATCCTTGCCCGGCTCAATGTGTCGACCGCGCTCAAGCACAAGTACTTTAAGACCGCGCTCACAAAGCTCCTTCGCCGCAATTCCGCCACTCATTCCGGATCCAATTACCACAGCGTCAAACATGAATTCGCCCCCTATTACAGCAAGCCGGGAGATGAAAAAGGCCGCATACCTGGCATAATTTCTAGAGATGGCACCCATTTTCCGGGAATATGTTCGTAAACACGCTCTTGAGTCATACCAATTTCACTCACGTAGTACAGCATTACTATCAATTGCTTGATTTTTTGGTAACCGGGATCGGCTATGGAACTGCTTGATGCTCTGGATTTTTCCTCAGACAGTTCAGAGGATCTAATGCTTGGCATAAGCGCTTTTGCGTCGTAATCCGAGAGAAATCTCACGCGCTCATCCGACGCTAAATTACGGAATGATTTACCGGTAACTGGATCAGACGCTGTCTCCACCCGCCCCAGTGCTTCCGTTACCATCGATTGAGTATTGGCAGACGCCCAGCTCAACATCAACGTATCTAATTTGGCGGGCACATTCGCCGCGAGTGCACCGGGCGATTTTGTTCCAGGGATAATTGCGTCCGCAAGCAAGGAAAGAAGATCAAAACCGCTGGCTGAAAAAAAGCGTCTGTCTTTTGGACCGATGTTTGCCAGTGACTGCATGCTGAAGCCGCTAAAACTTGCTGCTCCAACCAAACTAAGGATGCTTGTCAGCAACGCGCGCCGATCAAGTTCTAAATCATGAGCCATAGGAATCTACCCTCCAGAGAAACCAGCTTACCGCGATTATGCTCTCGATAACTTCGTTGCAACATTTATCCCTCGATGTCTGATAGTAGCGCTCATTGAGGGGCATTATCTCGATAATAAGACCTGGCAAGCAGCGGTCAACTGCTTTCATACTAGCTCTCGGACGAATGTTGAAGCTGACGACGTTACCTCTAAAGAAAATAGTAGCAGCCAAGTGAAATGGGGGAGAACAAAATCACCGCCCCGCCATGCAAGTTCATCGGCCGCGCTGACAGCCAACATAGCCACATAATTACAGTGCTGGCGCCCCAAGCGGCAGTTGGCCATATCGTCGAACGTGCTTCATGACACACAACACCAGCTTTTAACGTCAACAATAATCCTATGAGGCTCGTCAATTGCCTTTCAACGGTGTGGTTCTCACTTCTCTTGATGCCTCCTTGTGATAACCCAATCACACATAGATGAACTCAAGCTGAATGGCCACTAATTATTATGTAGTGGCTGCCGATTCCAGCTACTTCACAGATTTCTGGAGTAAGCCGGGCTATCTTGGCTATGACGCCCCAGAAAGGTATCGCAAAGATAGAATACAGTTCACAGCGGGAGTGGCTGAGCTAGTAACCGCCGCTGATGCCGCGAACACCCAACTCAATACCGATGCATCCAGCGAGCGAAAACGTGGCGAAGTAGATACTGCATTCAAGTCTCTCAAGGGCGCTGAAGGCGAGCGAGTAGTGGGGCTTCGACTGAATGAAATGCCACCGTCTGTTTATTTTTTGGGTGGCGACCTCATTATTAACTCGGGCGATCAGCAAGGTAAGCGAGTGCCGTTAGCCCGCATCATTGATGATGTCGTCATTTTTGGCTTTGCAGATCCATCGGTTATTAACAACGTTAAACCTGGCGACAGTGTTACGGTAGACAACTCTAATTTCTTGGCTATAGAGACCTACCACCGTCATCAAGTGCCCGGACCCGATTACACCGTGTGGGATGAATGGCGTAATGCCGATGGCACCCCAAAATATCCCCAACGAGAGCGCTTGATTGGACCCGGTTTCGTACAAGCGACTTCGGGTTCGTTACAAACTGGCAAGTTTGAAGGCAAAATGATTGTGGTCGCATCACTCTGGGACCAAGAAGCTTACCCATGGCAAGCAGATTGGTACCGTCAGCGAGTCAACGAGCACTTTGGCGCTGACGTCGATGATCATTTCCGACTTTGGTACAGCGACCATGCTGTGCATGGTGACGTGACTCACAAGACACTTGAAGGACAAACCTATGTCGTTAGCTACATCGGCATGCTACACCAAGCGCTGCGCGATGTTGCACGCTGGGCAGAGGAAGGTGTGGCACCGGCGCCAAGCACTCGGTATGAAATCGAGCGCGGGCAGCTCATTTTGCCACCCACCGCACAAGCGCGTGCTGGCATCAACCCAGTCGTCACGCTGACAACGACTGACGGTAATAAACGTATTGACGTTAAAGTGGGGGAAGAGGTAACGCTGCAGGGCACCATCTCAGCGCCTCCAAACACAGGCCTAGTTACTAACGCCGAATGGCACTGGGGCGAAGACGGTGGCCAATTTATCGCAGACGCTAACGTTCCTGAGGACCAGCAATCCGTCACTCTTACAGCACGTCACTCGTACAATACAGCAGGCACCTATTTCGTCGCATTACGTGGAAGCGTTGAACGCTCAGGCGATAAGCTGCCCTATACGCAGCTATTCAATCTCGATAGGGTCAGAGTTGTGGTTACAGACTAACGGCTAACCAAGCGCATCGGCTGCGCTTACAACCGGACGACTCTCGCGGGTGCCGCGCATTATATTTTGCTCCACCCCAGGTAACCCATCGTGAACCAGCAACACATGATCAGCTTCAACCGCAACTAATCGCCCAACAAAAGGCATGTCATCGAAGCGCTCGGGTACTCGGTAACTGACAATATCGCCAACAGTAAACGTGTCCGGATCGAAATTAAATTCGAACGGGCACTGGCCTTCATCGGGGGTGACCATGTCCTTCATAAAATCACTCGCTAGCCACCGGCTACCTTGCAGGAATTGATAAACCGTTCGGCAATGTCATTTGCATAATTACAGCCTTGCCGGCCCAAACGGCAATTGAGCATAGCGCGCTTAAGGTAGAGATGGCAGATGTGCTCTTGCGCCATACCAATGCCACCATGCAATTGCAAACCTTCTTCCGCAATACTCGAACTCACTTGCGTTGCCAGCGTAGAGGCTTTCATAGCGGCCACTGCGGCATCGGTATTACTCAGATCTTGTTCTAACAACGCTAGGGTATTTTCCAATAGCGCCTCAGCACCGGTTAATTGCGTGCGCAAATCGGCGACTCGGTGTTTAAGCGCCTGAAACATGGCCAATGGTCGACCAAACTGATAACGAACCTGCAAATGTTCAATAGTTGTGTCTAGCAAAGCGTTGGCTACTCCCACGGTATCGGCAGCCAACAGCACATCCCGTAAAGTTAATAAGCGAGCAACGAGTCTACGGGCCTGATCATCGACGGCAATAATCTCTACCGTTGATAGCGAGATTTCCGATAATGTTGCTCTGGAAAGCTGGCGCGTTGCGTCCCAAGTCGGTGTTGACGTAAGCGTAAGTCCCGAGGCTTCTTTGGGTACTACGTAAAGCATTGAGTGGTCTTCGGTCCACAGTAAAAATGCCTCTGCTCTATCTACACATGGCAGTGCTTCTGCCGAGCCCGTTAAGGTATCTGAGCTCTGTACAATAGCGCTATCTGCAAGAGGCATTGCTATAAGTGTGCCTGCCATCATAGCTTCCACCCGCGCAACGTCAGCCGCGTGGCCTAAAACATCAATAGACGCAAGCGCAGACACCATGGGTAATCGCGACACCATCCTGCCGCACTCAGTCGATACCAGCGTCATGCTGGTCAGGCCGAGACCCAAGCCACCCAGATCTTCGCTCGCTGCGGTCATGAGCCACCCAAGCTCAACGGCGCTACTCCACGCCGAGTCGAGATCTGCGGCCGGACCCGCTGCTTCGAGAACGGGACGGATCGAATCACGCAGCTCTACTAGCTCATCGCTCATAAACGCTACCCCTCAAATAGCCAGTTACGAGGCTCACGCTGCATACCAAGCATACGTTCGGCAATAATATTGCGCTGAACTTCATCGCTGCCGCCGGCGATCGTCCAATTATAAGAATTCATGAAATCCAGCATCCAGGCGCCAGTCTCCTGCGTTGCACCACGCATGTGTGGTGTGAGGTATTGAGCATCGAGACCGCCTATTTTCAAACCCAACGATGTAAAAGCGCGCAGAGTGCGCGAGTAGTAGAGCTTCACAATTGACGCATCCCCCACCGCCTCGCGGCCAGAAATCCGCTTGAGTAAATACTGATCCGCTACGGCGCATGCGGCGTCTACGCGAGTGATTAATTCACCAAGCTCGGCTTTCAAAGCACCATCATTGATAACACCAGAGGATTCCATGGCGCTGACAAGCATAGGTAACGCGTAACGCATGCGTTGCGATAGCTCAACTAACGTGAGACCTCGTTCGGACGCAAGCGTTGCTTGGGCCACTGCCCAACCCGCACCTTCCTCACCAACACGCTCCTCTATGGGCACTTCAACATCGTCAAAGAATATTTCGGCAAACTCATCATCACCGGTAATCTGATGAATAGGCCGAACCGAGACTCCCTTTGCCTTCATATCAAGTAAGAAATAGGTGAGTCCAGCCTGTGGTGGCCCGCTGTTACCGGAACGCGCAAGCAATAGACAGCGATCCGCATACTGCCCCATGGTTGACCAAATTTTTTGTCCATTGATAACGTAACGGTCACTCTTACGCTCAGCGCGCGTTTTCAATGAAGCAAGATCTGAACCTGCGTTGGGCTCTGAAAAACCCTGACACCACACCTCACCGGCTAATATTTTTGGTAGATACTTTTCATGTTGTGCAGACGTACCACACTCCATGATGGTGCAAGCGGCGTGATACAGTGAGACAAAGTAAAGGATTAGTCTCGGTGCATCGGCGCGGGCTATTTCTTCATAAATAATCTTTTGCTCAGCCAGCGAACGACCACCGCCGGGCCACTCTGCCGGCCAATGAGGCGTAGCGAAACCCGCTCCTGAGAGTTTGAAAAACCACTCTTTTTGAGCTGCAACGAACGCTGCTTGATCCACGCCCGTCATGGCTTGTCGCCATCCGGCGGGAACATTATCGGTTAACCAATGACGTACTTGAGCTCTAAGTCCATCATTGTTGCCCGCAGGCTCATTCATCGGTAACTCAGTCAAAGCAAAGCTCTCCCACTGCTTGAGCCTGCGCACCACGCCCACCCAACTCCGATAGCAACGCCTTAATACGATATGTCCACAGATGTAACGACATTTCCAGCGTCATTCCCATAGCACCCATCATCTGATGCATGTCATAAGCAATGCGGGTGCCACTTTCTTGGGCATGTGACAAGGCCAATGCTGCATCGCCGGGGCGACCACTGTGCGCCGCCTTGAGTGCTAGCCAGCGAACACCGCCGACCAACACTGCGCAATCCGCCATCCGATGGCGTAATGCTTGAAAAGTACCCAGCTGCCGACCAAATTGTTTGCGTACACTGAGATGCTCAACGGTGGCATCAACGGCCGCTTGAAGTAACCCAGCCATTTCTATTGCTGTGGCAACACGAAGGCAGTCGATCACCTTAGCTGCATCGTCAGAGTCCAGAACCACTTTATCTGGCTCACGCATCAAGCGCCCCATGGGGTACGCATATAGGGAATCGACAGCTTCGGTCAGCCCGCTTTCGTTGCGGGCCAAAGCAACCGACCCGTCTTCGATCAGAATTAAGGTTTTGGCATTGTGAACAAATCGACCAGGCCGCCCCTGTTCAACCACCGCTAGGGGACGCTCCCAGTCACCGGGGAGACACGGCAATACCAGCATAGACAGCGCTGTCTCAACAGCACACGGACAGCGAGCGAGTCGTTCAACTGCCATAGCGGCAGTGAGTGCACCTAGCTCTGGAATCTGAGCAATATCGAAAAACTGATTTTCAGTGAGCTCCTTGTCCAACGCGTCATTGGTTAAAACAAAACCATGAAAATCGGAGGGCACAGAGTCAAACTGTTGCGCAATACGGTTTACGGCGTCGGTAATGGCAAGTTGATCATCGCTCAGTTGAAAATCCATTAGCGGGGCTCCCTTGGTAGCTCCAGAAACTCTGTCGCCACATTATTAAGCTGTATTTCAGCTGCACCCGAGGCGATCCCCGCCACAATAGCCCGTTGATGATGTGTCAGCATGGCAACGTCGCCACCTGCTAGCGCGTCGGGAAAATGCTCAACCACAAACTCACCCACCAAACGTTCGGCATTGACCGTTGCAACACGCCCCACACTGGCCTCGGGACCGGCCTCTATACCATGGCAGCGTTTATCGATAATGCTATAACTGTAATAGCGCGACGCCTCGCATGCCGCTTTAGCTCTGGCTGCTTGTTCCATTGCCCCCAAGCTGAACCGACCCTCTGCTTTAAGGCGCGCCACTGCGCGATCTAAGGTGGATGCCGCCAGTGCAAAACGTGGAATACCTACTCGCTCCAGTGACAAAACGTATCGAATGATAGACCAAGCCTGCCCTTCTTCACCTAAGAGCGCATCGGCAGGCACTTGAACCTCGTCGAAGAAAACTTCGTGGATATCGCCTTCGCCAATAATGCTGGGAATTTCACGTACGGTTATCCCAACGCTGTCCATGGGCACGAGGAAGATTGAAATGTCCTTACGACCAGAACCTGTGCGCGCCAACAAAAAGCAGGTGTCTGCCATACCTGCATAAGACGTCCAAATTTTTTGGCCATTGATAGTGTAGTTATCACCGACGCGTTCGGCTCGCGTTTTCAGCGAGGCCAAATCCGACCCGGCCTCAGGTTCTGAAAACCCTTGACACCATAGGGTCTGCCCCTGCGCCATGGGTGGGATATAGCGTGTTTGCTGAGCATCGGTCCCATATTTCATGAGCGTTGGACCAATCCAGTTAACGTTCATGTACTGGCCGCCCCGAGGCTCACCGGCCATCCACATTTCCTCGGCCATGATAAACAGGCTCCAGGGACCCGCGTCATCGCCACCCCACGCTTTTGGCCAATGGGGGATAAGCAAGCCGGCCTCTGCAAGCTTGCCGCAAAAGACCTTGGAAAAATCGGTTTGCTCACGCGAGCCGGGGCCATGAGCAAGTTGCTCCCAGTTATAAGGCAAATTTTCTTGAATGAACGTCCGCACACGCGCTCTGTATTGCGCCTGATCATCGCTCCAGTTGAAATTCATGTATTGACAACCTCTCCAGACGCTCAGTCTTTATTATCTTTGCTTCCCAGCTTTTCCATATAGCGCTTCATGCCCTCGAGATAGTCTTCATTCAACATCAATGCACTGTTGGCCATTCGCTCTACGTGTCGAGCCTGATCGAGGCCCACATCACGGGCGAGCTCAATAGCGATTTTTGCTGCACCCATCTGCTCACCGTTTTGCTTGGCAAGGTGCTGACAGAAGTTCATCACCTCTTCATCAAACTTGTCGTCTTCATAGACTTCATGAACAAGCCCCATCATTAACGCGCGTTCAGCACCGACGGGCAGATTAGCCATGATGATGTACCGAGCCCAATGAGTGCCTACGAGTCGCGTCAGTCGACTAACACCACCTGAAGCAGGCAACACACCAAACAAGCCCTCTGGAAAGGCATAACTGGCGCTTTGAGCAGCAAGACGGAAATCGCAAGACAATGACAGCTCTAAACCACCCCCTACGCAGGCGCCTTGATGAGCGACAACAATGGGTTTTTCTACGTGTTCCATTTCATCGTAAATACGCTGCATGCCATTTAACTTTAGTCGATGGCGCTCGCGAATAGCACGCGCTGACTTCAAGGGTTTGCGATCCTCATCACTACCTTGCTTAAGATCGGCCCCTGAACAAAAATATCGACCTGTCGCGCGCACGAGTAGCACCTTAAGCTCCGGCGTGTCACGAAAACGTACCAGTGCCTGCTCGAACAGATGCATCGTTTGAGCACTTAACGCGTTGAGCTTATCGGGTCTATTCAGCGTGGCAACAATAATGCCGCCCTGCTCTTCGACTAATAAATGCGGTGCTTCACTCATTGTGCTACCTCGTCATCCTCTAGAGCGTGGCAAGCCCAGTGCTCGCTCTGCCACCTGGCTGCGATGCACTTCGCTGGTACCCCCATAAATGGTTGATGCCTGAGCATGGCGATAACTTAAATTCACAAAGCCCGCTGCGCCTTCGCGCTTGGATAACGACAAAGGCGCTGTTAAGTTCAATAAATCAGACGCATCTTCCTTAAACTTCTCCGATGAAAACAATTTGCCCATGGGGCCAAAGCCCATATTGGGCATTTTGTTAGCACCCGCCCACAACGCGCGATACGTGATCATCTCAGAAAGTAACACGTGCGTGTTGGCTCGCGCGAGACGGCGTTGTGCCGACACATCGTTAATCAAGGGTGAGCCGCGATACATAATCTCGTCGCGACAGAGTTGCTCTGCGGCTCGCACCATAGCCTTTTGAGTTCGACCAAAGCCACCGCCGCTGTGTTCTAATTCCAACGCACCTGCCATTACTCGGACGCCGCCGTCCACATCGCCGAGTCGGTGTGTGTCAGGCACATACACATTGTCATAATAGGTGATATTGGTGCGCTCATCTTGGAATGTATGTACCGCCTGAACCTCAACGCCTTCGGATTTAATGGGTACTAGAAACATGGTAAGACCACGGTGCTTGGGTACTTCCGTATTCGTACGCGTTATCATCAGTACATAATCGGCAATCTCGGCACCGCTGGTCCACATTTTCGATCCGTTTATACGCCAACCCTCACCATCGCGGGTGGCCATTGTTTTAGCAGCAAATACATCCGAGCCTCCGCTAGGCTCTGAGTAACCCAAGCTACACACAGCATCCCCGCTAATAATTCGCGTGAGAGCCTCGGCCTTTAATTCTTCGGTGCCGAAAAGCCGAATCATCGTACCCACCATAGACGTCGTACTGATAGCGTGGCTGGTCCAATTCTGATGTTCAAAGACCTCGCGTACTGCCTCCATACAATAAGCACCTGCATCACGACCACCAAATTCGCTCGGCCAAGAAGGAAACAGCAAACGATGTTCGGCAAGCTTCTTGTGAATGCCAGCATCATGCCCCTCAAAGGAGTAGTGTGCCTTCGCGCGTAATTCGGGCGTGAGATTATCTTCGAAGAACGCATTGAGCTCTGCTGCTAGCGCCCTGGCCTCGTCTCCCAAGTCCAAATCGAGCACAACATCGCCAGCATCCGGCAGACTTGCTGTTTCGCCGGCATACAACCTACGGCCAGCCTCATCAAGAAGGCGCTCAGGATCACCTAAAAGTAGGACGTAGTCTTTCGCCCTAAGGTTGTAAATATGTACATCATATTCCACGGCGAGTCCGTAACCGCCGTAGGTGTGAAGTGCTACCGCTACCGACTCTGCGGAGGTCTTTGCGTTCCACCACAGCGCCATCGACACCATGGCTGCAGAATTGCCTTTATCGTGAGCCATATCGTGAATTACTCGCCAAATAAAGTACTTGCCAGCATCGATATGCATGATCTGGTCGGCAAGCGGATGTGAAATCCCCTGATACGTACCGATAAGATTACCGAACGCCTCGCGTTCACACGCGTAGGCCGCCGCACCGCGCACCGCCTCACGAGCAAGCCCAGAAAGTGCCGCCGCAGTTAACAGCTTCCATTCCTCTAGCGCGCACTCAAACTTTTCAGCCGCATCCCTGCCACTACCTAAAACCAGCCAATCACCTTCGCGTAGGTCAATCTCGGCCAATGCGGTTGACGCTAAGTTCGCCTCGAAACGTTCTGTTTTGGCAAGACCTATGAGCACAACCTCGTCACCGGAACGTGCTAGCACGTGACTGGCCACCGCGCCCCCTGCAATCCACTGGTGAGATTGCTCGGCAACATCATGTAGCGCCAACGAAACCACGCTACCACCCGCAATCATCTCCTCGAAGATCGACTCTGCGCCGCCCAATTGCGCTAGCAAGCGTGCGCCGACCAAGGTTTCAGCAATAGGGCCAGGTACAACTCGGCGCCCAACCTCCTCCATCAACACCGAGGCATCCAGAATCCCCAGCCCTAAGCCATACGAGTCCTCGGGCACGCGCAGCGTAAAAGCTCCTAATTCAGCAAGGCCACGCCATAGCTGTTCATCGAAACCGTTACCACTCATGGCTTCGCGAACCACGCTTGGTGAGCTTTTTTCGTCAAAAAAACGCGCGAAGCTTTCCTGCATCATGCGTTGATCTTCGGTTAACTCAAAATTCATTCAGAGCCTCTCAAACGGGTACTAGATAGCTTGGAAATTCGTTGTATTGAATAACCGCTAGGCTACTACGGGGGTGTAATTTTGGTCAACAATGCTGTCTAATAGACGTTCGACGAAACATTGTCAGTTTACCTGGAAAAACAATACCCGAATAACAAGCAGGGAGAATTAAGACTAATGGCCAAAGGACTGTTTGACCTAAGCGGCAAGGTAGCACTTGTCACCGGCGGCAACGGCGGTTTGGGAATGGGTTTTGCGCGCGGCATTGCCAAGCAGGGCGGCGATGTAGTGATTTGGGGGCGTAACCCAGAGAAGAATGAGCGCGCCAAAAAAGAACTCGAGTCCTTTGGTGTGCGCGTAGCCACCATGGAAGTTGACGTTGCTTCACGCGAGGCTGTTGTTGCAGGCTATCAACAAATCATCAGCGATTTCGGCCGCATTGACTGCGTTTTTGCTAACGCAGGTCTGCCACCACCGAGGCATCGCTCCATCCTCGATATGACTGACGACGACTACCAAAGTCTACTCGCCGTAAACCTTCATGGAGCCGTGTACACCCTACAGGAAGGTGCGCGCGAGATGGTGAAACGCGCCGAAGCTGGTGAGCCCGGGGGTTCTTTGGTCTTTTGTGGCAGTCTCTCCATGTTCAAAGGACTACCCGGCAAAGAACCCTACGCAATTTCAAAAGCCGGTGTGGGCGAGATGATTCGTTGCTTGGCCGTTGAGATGGGCAAGTATGGCATTCGCGCCAATTCCATTGCGCCCGGCTATATCAAAACAGAGATGACGGGTGGTGCCATTCATGGACAGCAGCAGCCAGCTGAAGAGTGGGGTGACATTGACAAATATTTCGCCTCTAAAACACCGGTACCAAGACCTGGATTCCCCGCAGATTTCGAGGGTATAGCGGCTTATCTCGCGAGTGACGCATCAAGCTTCCACACCGGCGACACCATCGTTATTGATGGCGCCTCTCTTGTCGCAGGCTGATACTAGAAAGGACACCATTATGCGCAGGGTACTCAATATTCATGAAGTCAATGATATTAGGCTTGATACGGTGCCATCACCAGAACCCGGTGATCACGATGTTGTTGTTAACGTAAAATCCTGCGGTGTTTGCGGTAGCGATCTCACCTACATCAAAGTTGGGGGTATACATCGTCAACCGGGCGGGGTGACACCCATTGGTCACGAGGCCGCTGGTGAAGTGGCGCATGTTGGCAGCCATGTGCAGGGCATCAGTACCGGGCAGCGCGTTATTATTAACCCTATGATGACACCCAGTGCCGTGGGCAGCGGCGGCCCAGAGGGTGCTTTTGCCGATCAAGTCATGGTCAGCCAAGCTCAACTTGGGGCTAACCTACTGGCTATCCCCGAGGACATTAGCTACGAAGTTGCGGCACTGGCTGAGCCCCTCGCGGTTGCACTACACGGCGTAAATCGATCGCAGGCAAAACCCGGCGATAAAGTCGTAGTATTTGGTTGCGGCCCAATAGGCTTGGGAATGGTGCTTTGGCTACTCGATCGAGGGATCACCGATGTCGTAGCTCTCGATCTTTCCGAAGAAAGACTAGCAAGGGCCAGAAATCTCGGCGCACAGGCCGCATTTAATCCCATGGAAGTTGACTTACCCAGGGAACTCAAGCGACTGCATGGAACCGGCAAAGTATTTAGCCGCGAGACAGTTGGTACAGACGCCTACATTGACGCAGCTGGCGCCCCAAACATTTTGAGCGATGTGATTGGCATGGCTAAATACCAATCGCGCCTTGTGGTTACCGCAGCCTATATGCAACCGGTCGAAATCCCACTCGGCACCATGCTCACCACGGAAATGACGATTACCACTGCCGTCGGATACCCGACAGAAATGAATGATGTGGTTACTGCGATGCCTCGCTTACAAGCGAAGTTAGAACCTATGATCAGCCATCGTTTTGGGCTTGATGAAGTCATTGAGGCCATTGATGCGGCTCGATCGCCTGCATCGGCAAAGGTGATGGTAAACATCTGATTGAAGGACAGCGCTATGAGCGATAACAGCGACGATAAAAAGCCCTTGTTGGCAAGCCTTATTCTCGCCGGCGACAGCCAAACCGAAGCTATTACCGTCAATGACTTTATTCATATGGCCCAGGACATATCCAATGCTTATTTGGTGAATACCAATGACGGCGATGTGATGATCAATACGGGCTTCATGAGCAGCGTGGATCGCAATAAAGAGCTTTTTCAACCTGTAAGGCAAGGACCGCTCTGCGCCATTTTTCTCACACAGGCGCATCCGGATCACTACGGAGGCGTGCCTGACTTCATCGAGCCGGTAACACAAGTGATTGCAGGCAACGCCTTTGTCGATACTTGCCAGTACTTCAAAATGCTCGATGCTTATTTACGAACACGCTCAGGAAAAATTTGGTCCAGCACCATTAAACGGCGCGATCTTCAGGTGCCCGAGGTGATACCGCACATAGGCGTAGAGACGCGCCAGACATTTGTCATTGGTGAGCGAACTTTTGAGGTAATCGCGACACCTGGAGGGGAATCACCTTGTGCTGTGGTGATCTGGATGCCGGAAGAACGAGTCGTCTTCACCGGCAATTTATTTGGCCCCGTCTTTGGCTCTGTTCCCAATTTATGCACGATGCGCGGCGACAAACCTCGCTCGGCGAAGAAATGGCTCACAGATCTGGAGAAAGTGCGCGCGCTCAACGCTGATTTATTGGTCACCGGACACGGAGAGCCCATCCGCGGCGCGACAGCTATTAAAGATCAGCTCGATCACATGCACGCCGCGGTTAGCTATATTCATGACAAAACCGTAGAGGGCATGAATGCAGGAAAAGACGTACATAGCCTGATGCGCGAAATCCAGCTTCCCTCAGACATGCGCATTGGTGAATTTCACGGCAAAGTTTTGTGGGCTGTGCGCACCATCTGGGAGGAGTATTCAGGCTGGTTCCACATGGATTCAACCACCTCCCTCTACGGTGTGCCCCGCTCAAGCATCAATGCCGACCTGCTGGAACTGGCCGGGGGTGCAGCCATGCTTGCAGAGCGCGCAGCAAAATTAAACACCGAAGAGAAGCCACTGGAAGCGCTTCATATCACCGATATCATCCTCGACATTGAACCTCAAAATCATGCCGCACTTGCCCAGAAAAAACGCGCACTCGAGACGCTACTTGCCGAATCCGGCGGGCAGAATATGAGTGAGACGATGTGGCTCAAAGGGCAGATTGCAAGCGCCGGGCAACAGCTAGACGGCGAGTAGATTGCTAACCGAGCCTCTCACGATAAACGTACCACACCCGACGGAGGCTAATTGTCTTCCGTCAGGTGAATGGCGTTAGCCGGACAATACAGCACTGCCTCGCGCATTTTATCTTCTAGCTCAGGCGGCACTTGCGCTACCTTGACGACGGCGTAGCCGTCGTCGTGCAATTCAAAAATATCTTCGGACAATTCTACGCAAACACCGAATCCGGCACATAAATCTTGATTTATATGAACTTTCATCTCTGTCCTCTAGGCCGGATCGAACTCAATATGAATGTCGGTAAGACCACGCAAGATAAAAGTGGGGATGTAGTTGTAATTCCGGGCATCTCTAGGGCCATGATGCGCCTCTGAAACACGGATATCGCGCGTCCGATCGAACATTCGATTTAACGATGCGACACCTTCTGCTCGTGCCAGTGGTGCTCCTGGGCAAGCATGGGCTCCTCGGGCAAACGATACGTGCTGACGTACGTTACTGCGGTCTATTCTAAATTCGTTTGGATTTTCAAATTTGCGCGGATCGCGATTTGCGGCAGCATTGGCAACATATAAGAAGCTGCCTGCTGGGATATGTACACCGCCCAGGGTGGTCGGCTTTTTACAGAGCCTAAAGTCACCTTTCGCTGGCGCTTCAGTCCGCAAACACTCCTCAATGAAATTTGGGATGAGGCTGCGGTCAGCACGTAACTTCGCCTGCAACTCTGGATAATCACCCATCATTTGCATTGAATAGGCCAGTAATCGCACCGTTGTATGCTGACCTGCAGCAAACACATTGGATGCAATGCGCGCCACATCAAGGGGATCAGGCGTGGATCCGTCGGGGAACTTTGCAGTAGCCAATCCCGTTAAAATATCGGCCCGTGGATTCAGACGCCTGTCTTCCACGTAGCTCGAGAAAGTGCTGTATAACCACTCTAAGGGCGAATGCTCGACCTCGCGATCCTCAACACTACCCACACCCGCTCCCTCTGTTTCGTTCTGCAAGAGCTTTTTACGAAACGCAATACGATCTTCAGCAGGAACACCCAAGAGATCGGCCACCACCAAAACAGCGAAGGGTTGCGCAAAAGCATCTATATATTCACAGGCACCCGAGTCGATAAAGGTATCGATTTGCTTATTCGCCAAGTCCCACATGTAGTCTTCGTTTTCTTTAAGACGCTTGGGCGTGATAAGCGCCATGAGCAGGGAGCGGTGCGCCGTGTGGACTGGGGCATCCATGGTGGGTAATTGATCAAAAAACGGGGTTTTTTCTCGATACTCCTCAATGAGATCCGAGATATCATCGTTCTCACGGCCAGCAAGTGGAATCGGACACCCTACCATCGGTCCCGTGGTAGACATGCAGTTGGAGAAATTATCGGGGCTGTTATACACCTCAAGAATCTCATCGTAGCCCGTGATCATATAAATGCCCTGATGCGGCTCTTTGAACACTGGCGACTGATCTCGAAGGTAGTCAAAGTATGCATAGGGATCTTGAACAAATGCGCTACTACGAAAGAAGTCATGTTTGGCAAAGTTATCTTGAACGTCAGCGGTGCTCATTTGGCCTCCCAAGCGTACGTAAATCGTCTCTAGCCAGCGCAAACATCGGTACAGGTACTGATTATCACATCTGGTAGCTGCAGTTTTCTTACCTGTCATTGTACAACAGTGTTGCATTACAGCAACTTAAATCATGCCAGTATCTGCACTAATTTTCTCGTGGCGTCATACTCTCCAACTACTCTGGCTGGCACTGCGTTACTGATGCATGATCGCTGCACCCATTCATGACTAAATTAGTCTGGTTTATTTATATTTTTTATGGATTTCGACACACTGTTGTACGCTATAATTACACAGCATTGTTGAATAATGAGGAGCATAAAAATGGCAACACGAACGGCATTGGTGACAGGCGCTGCAGCGGGTATTGGCAAAGCCTGCGCTATGAGACTAGCGCGTGAGGGCAAAAAAGTTGGGGTCCTGGATTTAAATATTGATGGCTGCCACGAGGTAGTTGCCGAAATACAAGCGGCAGGAGGCGAAGCAATAGCATTACAAGGAAGTATTGCCGATCGCCCTCAAATGCAACGAGCAATCGACGAGTTGCGTGCGGCATTCGGGCCCGTCACTATCCTCATCAATAATGCAGGTATAGCGCCATTTAAGGCGTTTGAAGAGCTGACAGACGACGAATGGGACCAAGTGTTCACCATCAACACCAAAGGGACGTTCATTGTTACTCAAATCTGCGTGCCCGACATGAAGAAAGCTGGGTGGGGTCGAATTATCAATATTTCTTCATCGAGTGCTCAGTCGGGGAGCCCCGCACAAATTCACTACAGCGCATCTAAAGGAGCCATCATCTCTATGACTCGCTCACTTGCGGTTGCACTAGGGCGCGACGGCATTACCGTTAACAACATCCCACCGGGGGCAGTGATGGGGACACTCATGTCGGAAGAGGCTGCGCAAGCCGGCAACTTCAGAATGTCGCTGGAGGACCTTGGCAAAATGATCCCAGTGGGCCACACGGGAGTGGCCGAGGACATAGCCAATGCCGCCTGTTGGCTCGCATCGGAAGACAGCGGCTATATCACTGGCCAAACCCTTGGCATCAACGGTGGTCGAGTCATCACCTAAAGGATAATAAAAGAGGCTTCATATACAGAGAACGCCCAGTCATCGACGATGATCAAATCGACATGGGGAAGGGTCATGTCAGCGGCTGCGAGGACACTGCTGGCCACGGGCGCTGTCTGCTGGTGGGCAGCATCCGTTGAGGCGGAAAATTCACTGTATTGGGGAGATGTTCACCTTCACACGAATCTGTCGTTTGATGCCTATATCAATGGCACACGCGCAGTAGGCCCGCAATTGGCCTATAAGTTTGCACAAGGTAAGGCGGTAGTCTCCAATACCGGGCTCACGGTTCAGCGCAAGCGACCTCTGGATTTTCTCGCCATAACCGATCACTCGGAAAATATGGGTTTCTACACCCGAATAGAATCCGGTGATCCTCGGGTACTTGGCACAACATTGGCCCAGCGTTATACCAAGCTGCAACTGGGGAGCTACTGCGCTAAAAAGCTGGTGGCAAGATCCCGATTTCGACCCAAACTCGCCCGCCTTTTACTATGTGCGCGTACTTGAAGTGCCCACGCCACGCTGGACCAGCCTGGATGCAGTTCGCTATGGCGTTGATGCCCCCAGCGATGTTCCAGCATTTATACAGGATCGCGCGTATAGCTCGCCTATTTGGTATCAACCCCCACCGCAGACTGAATAAAGGCAACCGTACGATCCACCGCTTGTTGTTGCTGATTAAATAAACCAATACTCATGAACCCATGAATCATTTGAGGAAAATGGGCAAGCGTGGTGTCAACGCCATCCGCCTGCATGCGCTCGGCGTATGCATGTGCACTATCGGTAAGCGGATCAAATCCAGCGGTA
>Ga0255779_1000355_pt1 | contig 58161 bp, 46 predicted proteins | sample 011ome_21_FD_179977 | JGI IMG/M metagenome (GOLD analysis project Ga0255779, IMG submission 179977) | Coastal salt marsh microbial communities from the Groves Creek Marsh, Skidaway Island, Georgia - 011508AT metaG (version 2) | ecosystem: Environmental > Aquatic > Marine > Intertidal zone > Salt... | reverse complement strand
AGCGGCCATCGATGCTGCCAACTCTGGATGCGTCGCGGATAGATCCTGCTGACACGCAGGATCATCTTTTACATGATATAGCGCCCAATGACCCATCGGCGTCGCGCCCCAGTGCTGTTGAGCCGAACCCTTAGCATAAGTCGTGGTGCTCAGTCCGTTATAGACCGCTCGTAAAGTGGTGCACTGGCTCTGAAAATCTTCACACGCGGAATCACCACAGGGCGCACTGCGCACCAACAGATAGTCACCCTTGCGCGCACTGACCATCGCGTATTTATGCGACTCGGCCAGACCACTGGGCCAACGGGCCACATGATGGTATAGCATACGATTATCATTCCAACTGATTGGTGCTTCCGCCTCTAACAGCGGTAACAAACTATAACCTTCCAACTCAGGTTGCAGCGACTCGGGGACCTCAACACCAGCCAGTTCACACAGCGTCGGTAATACATCTAAATGTGCGGTCAAATTATCAACTGTCTGCGGTTGCCAATGCTTTGGCCAGCGCCAGAAAGACATCGCGCGTGAGCCTCCCTCCCAAGCAGTGCATTTACAACCACGCATCCCAGCATTATAAACATCCAGCCCTTCAGTTACACCATTGTCGTTCATGAAAATAACGATCGTATTGTCATCTAAACCCTTAGCTTCTAAAAAGTCCAACATCCGCCCAACGTTGGTGTCTAGATTCTCAATCATAGCCAAATACGTGGCATGTGTATCATTCAAGCCCGCCTCGCGGAACGGCGCGATAAACGACTCCGGTGCGGCCAGCGGCGTGTGCGGCGAGTAGGTCGCCAAGTAGCAGAAGAACGGCTGATCGCCAGCCTCCTCAATAAAGGTCATTGCCTCGTCAAAAAACAAATCTTCACGGAACCCTTCGCGCTGTGTGCGCAGGCCGTTGCGAATGATCTCTGGATCGAAGTGTTTACGCGGCCCCATCGTGTTGGTGGCACACCAATCGAAGCCGCGATGCTCCGGATTATAGCCCGGGCCATCCCCCAAATGCCATTTACCAATGAACCCCGTAGTGTAACCCGCGGTTTTCAACAACTGCGGCAAAGTCACCGCATCCTTAAATAAATGCTCCCGCGGTTGCAGCGTATGCGTCACCGCATTGCGAAATTCATGTTGCCCAGTCAGCAGCGCGGCACGCGTCGGCGAGCAGGACGGGCTGACATAGAAATTATCAAAGCGCACACTTTCATCGTGCAAGCGATTAGTGTGCGGGGTCTGTAAATACGGATGGCCGTGCCGCTCCAGATCGCCGTAACCTTGATCATCCGTCAGGATGAAGAGTATATTTGGTTGCGCGGCTGATTCGCTTGCCACCACAGGTGAAAATCCAAGCAATGCAGCGCTAGCAGCGCTCAACCAAACAGCCTTGAGTTTAATATTTGAAATAGTCATATCTTAATTTAGTTGTTAATAGTAACAATCTAAGCTAGTATAAGTCAACAAACAAAGAAACGCACACACTCACTCAAACGCGTCGTTCAGAACGCCGATAGCGTCGCGTGCGCCTTTAACGAACGGCAGGTTAAATGAACGCATTGAGCTTGTCATCGTTCGTTACGCGCATTTTTCAGTCTCGATATAGCCAGTACCTGTTCACGGTGCTGTCATTATTCAAGGTAATAAACAGCCACTCTGAATCGATTCCGAGGAACCCTCTCTCCGGTCCAAGATAGTAGTGAATGTCGCAGGATGCGGCGCCGTGTGGAAAGTTCTTGTCATGGGGTGGACCGAGAAGCTCAATCACCTGATAACTGCTCAAGCCATCCAGTTGGCCACTCGACATGAGATCATCCACCATGCACACACGAGGAGACGGCATGTGGTCGTGTTCGACGTGTTCCTGATTTCGCCAAGTCTCAGCGTCAAACTTCTGCTGAGAAACGAGATTGGCGACGGAGTCACCCAGGAGTAGCCATCCGCTTAACAGCACCAACGGTGCTGCTGTGCCCAGAAAATAGAACACGACGCGAACGCGTCGCCCTTTGATGAAGCGAAGTACGAGAACAACCAGAAATGCAATCCACGGAAGCCAGCCGACCACTGCCAGGAGTCCCTTGACCCAGTCGGGTTGCTGATCAAAGGCAACGTACGGAACAATATCCATCCATTTGAACTGGATGAATCCGCAAACGAAGGCGAAGCCTACGCCCGCGAGGAAGAAGAGGATGCGTTGTTTCCCCGGTGAATCATCAAGTGGTCTCATTATCTCATCTTTACATTCGCGGGTGGTTACCTACTTGAGGGAAAGGCCGAGCACGGGAGGCAGATCGCCACCGGGGTGGCGTGGCAGGGAAATGCGGAGCGTGTTTCCGTCGAGGCGGGTTTGCAGCGGGGAGTCCGGATGCGAGGCAAGCCGAGCGCTTGTTATTTTTTCGGTGAAATTTTCAATGACCAGGGCGCTGTCTTCGGGCCAGTCGAAGATGGTGAGGTGAATGGTGTCGCCTTTGCGGGTGGCGAACCAGGGGAAGTCTCGTTCGAGGGAGGTGTGAGGAGCGGGCCAGTTGAGCTTGGCGAAGCGGGCTTCCTTGTCGGCTTTGCGTTTGAGAGATGCTGCGGTGGGCGTGCCGGGCAGGTTGAAGGAGACGGGTTGGGCACCGTAGACGGCGTCGCCGTTGAGCTTAAGCCAGTCCCCGACTTGTTTGAGCACAACAACGGATTCTGCAGGAAAGGAGCCGTCTGGTTTGGGTCCGACATTGAGCAAAATTAGCACGTCAGCATGCCTGACGCTGACTCCCTCAGGAGTCAAGTAAACCAACAATCGAGCGCGATTGAGGCCATCAGAACAATGCGGATGTTAATACTTACAAAATATTTGCGCTCATTCTGTTCATGCCTAAAACAGAGACCAATGAAACTCTCTGCTCTAATGGTCGCACTTTGCAGCCAAATACTACTCTCCACCTACGCGGTTGCAGCGGCGCATCGCCCAGAGCCGCTCAATGATATTCCGCCCAACGTCCTGATCATCCTCACCGATGACCAAGGATTGTCCGACCTCGGATTTTACGGCAATCCCTCACTCGAAACACCCAACCTCGATGCGCTCGCCAGAGACAGCGTACGCCTCGAAGACTTCCTCGCCTCCCCGACCTGTTCACCGACTCGGGCTGCACTGCTGACCGGCAAACATGAATTCAAGGTCGGCATCACCCACACCATCAGCGGCCGCAGCCTGCTTAAACCGAACGTGCCGTCACTCCCCGCACACTTTCAGGCCGCAGGCTACCGCACCGCGATCTTCGGCAAGTGGCACCTCGGCGAGACCTACCCGAGCCGCCCGCAAGACCGCGGCTTCGATGAAGTCTTTATCCACCTAGGCGGCGGCATCGGCCAAACCCCGGACTACTGGGGCAACTCCTACTTCGATCCACACATTTACCACAATGGCAACTGGCAAGCCACCGACGGCTACTGCACTGCGGTGTTCAGCCGCGCTGCCTGGAACTGGATCGATCAATCCGCTCCACAGCCTTGGCTCGCCTACCTTTCACTCAATACCCCACACACGCCGCTGCAGATCGATGATCAATTGGCGCAAAAGTATTTGGATAAAGGCCTGCCTGAATCACAGGCCCGCTTTTATGCGATGATCGACGACCTCGACCGCGAGGTCGGCGAGTTGCTACAGAAGCTCGAAGATGATGGCCTGTCTGACAACACCATCGTGCTGTTCATGGGCGACAACGGCAGCGCGAAAGGCGGGCGCCCCGATCAGATGGAATTCAACGCCGGGCTGCGTGGCACCAAAGCATCGCCCTACCAAGGCGGCGTGCGCGTGCCCTGCTTCATCCGTTGGCCCGCGGGCAACATTCAAGGCGGCCGCAGCGTGGAGACACTGACTGCGATCAGCGACATCTTTCCCACACTTGCTGAACTAGCCAACATCCCACTCGGCCAGCATACACCCACCGATGGACGCTCGCTCACAGCTTTACTACAGAACGAGCAGGATGTCGATTGGCCCAAGCGCAGTATCGTGACCCACGTCGGACGCTGGCCCAACGGCCAAGCCGAGACGCACAAATATAAAGGCAGCGCGATTCGTAACCAGCGCTTTTCCCTCGTCGAAGGCAAGGCACTGTACGACCTACAGAATGATCGCGCCGAGCAACACGACGTGAAGAGCGACTATCCCGAAGCCTTCAACACACTCAGCAAGCAATACGACCAATGGTGGAGCGAAGTGCGCCCCCTAGCCGAAGACGTGCCGCCCATCACCGTCGGCGCAACAGCCGCACCTATCAGCCAGTTAACTTGCATGGATTGGGGAGCCTCCGCGATCAAGGATCAGGGCGACAAATACCCGCCGTGGAATCAAAGCTACGTGCGCGCACTGGCAACAGGCCAAGCACTCGAAAATATCGCCCGATTCGGCGCATGGGCCATCGACTTCGCCCGCACGGGAACTTACCGCATTACCCTGCGCACACTGCCCGAAGAATCCCCCGATGCCACCGCATCTCTGCAAGCTGGCACTGCAACACTCATCATTGGCAAGCAGACACACAGCAGCCCTATCAAAACAGGCGCAACAGCCATCGACTTTGAGATCCAGATCGAAAAAGGCATCACAACTCTCGAGACCTTACTCGAATACACCTCGCCAGATCGAGCCGCACATGGTGCCTTCTATGTAAGTATTCAATATCTTGATACACTCTAAGGCATGACACGTCCAAATATTATTCACATTCTAGTCGATGACCTCGGCTACGGCGACTTTAGTTTTTTTAACAAAGGCATCAGCGAGACACCATTCCTGGATCAATTCATCCAAGAAAGCACCAGCCTGTCGCAGCACTACACAAGTTCGCCGGTCTGCAATCCCTCGCGCGCCTCCTTGCTCACAGGGCGCTACCCGCACCGAACCGGCTCGATTGACACCTTAGAGTGGCGCGGCCTTGAACGCCTCGATCTGAACGAAGTAACCATCGCCGACATCCTGCAAGACGCTGGCTATCGCACGGGGCTGATCGGCAAATGGCATCTCGGTGCATTCGACCCCCGCTACAAACCTGAAAAGCGCGGCTTTGATGAAGCCATCTGTTTCCGTGGCGGCATGCACGACTACTACGACTGGCGACTCGAGTCCGGCGACCGCGTGCAACGCGCCGATGGCCGCTACCTCACCGATTTCTGGACCGACGAAGCAATCGACTTTCTTAAGCGCAGCCCGAAAGACCCGTTCTACCTACATCTCACCTACAACGCGCCGCACACACCGTTGCAAGCTCCTGAAGAAGACCTCGCCGTGTTCCGCGACCGCGACGATTTGAGCGAAGCAGTTAAAACACTTTACGCCATGATCCGCCGTCTGGATCGCAATGTCGGGCGCCTGCTCGAAAGCGTGGAACAGCTCGGACTACGCGAAAACACCCTCATCGTGTTTTCCAGCGACAACGGTCCGCAATTCGGCGGCTCTGGCGACGACTGCCTGGATCGATTCAACTGCCAACTGCACGGCTCCAAAGGCTCCACCTACGAAGGCGGCATTCGCGTGCCCGCCATCGTGCGTTGGCCCGCAGGACTGCAGAAAAACGACTCCGGCGATAACACCTTCTTCCACATGTGCGATTGGCTGCCCACCATCTTAAGTTTCGCAGGAGTCGAAGCACCGAGCACACTCAAGCTCGACGGCGTCGATCAGAGTGCGGTACTGCGCGGCGAAGTCGCCCCCTACCATCCGAAACGCTGCTGGCAGTGGAACCGTTACGATCCCCTGATCGAATACAACGCCGCGATTCGCGACGGCGATTGGAAACTGGTGCGCCCGTTTGTGCCCGAAGCCTTCGAAGTGCCCGACATCAAATGGCTCGACGTCTCGATGTATCAACCCGAGCACTTTATCGAGAACGGCATTATTACCGATCCCGCGCCCGAGGTGAATTTGCCAGCACCGCCCCCCGCCGAACTTTACAACTTGAAAAACGACCCGCTGGAACAAACCAATCTAGCCAAACAAAGCCCGCAACGCGTGCAAAGCATGGAGCGCGACCTACTCGCCTGGTTCGAAGACGTCTGTACTGACTTTAAAAAAACCAGTCGCGAATAAGTGTATCCAGCTTTCGACAGAAGTGGCACGCTTGCCGCTTTTTCGAGTCCGATTGAAAGCGACAAGAGTGTCGCTTCTACGATTCAGTCCTCAGGTCTCAGGTCTCAGACCTCAGGTCTCTTAAAATTACCCCGCCGGACAAGACGTCCCTTCGACAAATTGCGGCGGGCACAAAATCGTCCGTGCCTTCGGCTTACGTATCCACGGCCCCTGCTCAATGCGTTCGACCAACAGCTTCGCCGCATCCCCTCCGACCTTATAAGGCTGCTGATCAAACGACGACAAGGCGACACGCGGGTCACGTAAATTCAACGCACCAAACCCCACTATCTTCACCTGTTGTGGGATCTTCAGCTCCAGTCGTTGGCAACTATGCCAGGCACTAATCGCCAGACGGTCAGCGATCCCGAACACGCTGTCAAACCGCCCTTGGTATTTCGTCAGTTCATGATCAATCAAATCGGCATTGTGCGTAAAGTTCGGTGCGATCACATTCGCAATCAGCTTCAATTTAAACGCTTTCAAACCAGCCTTGAAGCCCTCCGAGCGCAAGCGACTGGTACTCACCAAATCGCCCGTCGAAATCAGCACCGCATTTTTACAGCCATTTTCAGCCAACACACGCGCCGCCTCGTAGCCACCGGCAAAATCATCGGTTCCAGCAAAATCCGCATCAAAGTGAATAGTTTTACGGTCCACCAACACCAGCGGGATCTTGCGGTCGATGACTTCCTTAAAATAGAGCGGGCTCGCATCTTCATTGACCGGTAGCAAAATAAATCCATCGACGCGGCTTTCGAGCAAGCGATTGATCACTTTGCTCTGCTCTTCGACCGCTTTTTCACCATAATCCCCATGTACCAGATCAAGCGCCATGAGCATGTCTTTTTCATTAAAGTAATCATAAGCTCCCTCCAGGATCGCAGGCGCAATCGCATGCCCCGCAGGCATCACCACACTGACAATACCGCTGCGACCGCTCTGCATGCCACGCACCAACCGGTTTGGTTTATACCCCAACCGCTCCGCGATGGTACGAATCTTCAGTTTAGTCGCGGGCGCGACATTGGATTGATTACGCAATACACGCGAAACTGTCATCAATGACACCTCTGCCTCGGCAGCGATCTGTTTCATACCTACGGATGCCCTCTTCATGTTAATTAACACAAATCGATCGTAGGTAATTGGCCACAATAAACTTCAAAAAAATAATGCTTCAAATAAAGCCGCCAAGCAGGATAGCTATACTCCACCTTGCTCGGATTAAAATTTCCTAGATATTTGAACCGAGTCCATAAAGACTCGAGCAGGGCTAGCATTCTGGAGCTAAAACTGGCAAGGACGGGCAGCTCTAGCCTAAGCAGTCAAGGCATCGAGTAAGGCGCGTAATTTCAACTCGGTCTCGCGTGTTTCTTTGTCTGGATCTGATCCTTCTACAATGCCAGCGCCTGCATACAAGTTAGCCGTAGTGCCTTCAATCAGAGCCGAACGAATGCCAACAATCATCTCGCCTTCATTGAGGTGATTAAACCAACCGATCACTCCAGAATAAAGACCCCGATCTAGCTGTTCCAAGTCATGTATCCGCGCCATTGCTTCTTCGCGTGGCGTCCCTCCGACGGCCGGCGTCGGATGCATCTCTTGCAAAATATTAAGCAGGTGCACATCGTCGCCCACTTCCGCTTGGATCGCAGTTTGTAGGTGCTGCACATTAGCCAAGGGTAACAAGCGCGGCGCAGAATCCGCATGCCCATTGACCCCGACGGCTTTCAATCGTCGCAAAATCGAATCGCGCACACAGGCGTGTTCATGTAAATCCTTATCGCTGTCCAATAAGTCTCGGGCGAACTTGGCATCCTCACCAGCAGTCTCACCGCGTGGCGCCGAACCAGCAATTGCCTCAGTCAAAAGCTGACCTTCGCTAATGCGCAATAAACGCTCCGGCGTGGCGCCGATAAAGCTGCGCCCATCTCCGCCGCCAAACGAAAAAGTGAAACATCCAGCAAACCTTTCACGCAAGCAGTTTAAGGCATGTAGCGGCTGCCACGGCTCATTGGCCTGCAACTTAATTCCACGCGCCAGCACGATCTTCTCATACGCCCCAGCAGCAATCTCTTGCAGCGCTTCAGTCACCGCTCGCGAATATATATCTGGCGCCAACTCCGAGCGTTCCACTGCAGTCGGCTTTAGCACTGGCGCGGTTTCGACAGGAGTCGTGGAATAATCAAACATTGCAAACTTTTGATACGCGCGCCACACCCGAGCCACCAGTTGATCAAGGTCTGCGTCAGGATCAATGCGGATATTCGCCACCGCCCCATATTTCCCTTTAACGCGCGAGACCTGCCAACGCGGCAGGAAAATTGTTGCCGGCGCAAAGGCACTGCCCTCAGGCACCGTGTCATTAAAAGTAAATGCAGTAAAAAAATGCGGTCCAGTAAACGGTTCATTCAGATCCCCGACCACGATCGTATTCTCCATGATCTCATCTGCAAAAGCCTGTGCCTGAGCGAAACGATCCACTCCAGAAAACGTCGCCTCGGCGACTGCCTCGGCCCCAGCCAGCGCTTCTTCGTCGGCTGCACGCTCGATATAAAAGTGCAACTCACTCGGTTCGTAGATCGATTCTAAGACCGCCAACGGCGCAATATGCTTCACCGCCAACGAAATACTCGCGATTTGAAAATGCTGCTTGGCACGCGCTGTCTCCCGACAACCCTCCAGGAAAACACGCAGCGCGTCTTGGTCGCGCTCGGGAAGCATACTGGAAGGAATGATTTGCATAGTTGCTAAGTAGTAGAGAAACGATCGATCGGGCTGCAATCAAAATGGACAGAATGACACGATCAAATCAAAGAAAGAAGGAACAGGCCTGTGCACTTGGAGCAACCCCATGAATTCCTTTGTGATTAAATTCACTAATTCCGAAAGGATGATGCTGCTTGCTCATTTTCACTTTGCCCTCTGCCGCATTATCCTAGATGCAATATATAGAAGTGCTGAGCCAGCCACTCGCTCTCCACTTGCTCCGCCATCTACGGCAAACCTCAGTATCGCTGCTAACTCCTTTTTTAATGACCGATTTCTACGACACCGAATCCAGCACCTTAGTGCCAATCGACTTTCGCGCTGAACTTAACGACGAGCAATACGCCGCCGTCACCGCCGAACCAGGCCCAGCGCTCGTCCTCGCCGGTGCCGGCTCGGGCAAGACGCGCACCTTAACCTATCGTGTCGCCTATCTATTGCAGCAAGGGATACAACCCTACGAAATCCTACTGCTCACCTTTACCAATAAGTCAGCCAAGGAAATGTTGGGACGCGTGCAAGACCTGACTGGCGTTAAAAAGCACCAGCTCTGGGGCGGCACTTTTCACAGTATCGCGCAACGTATCCTTCGCGTGCATGGTGAAGTGGTCGGCCTCAAGCGCAACTATACGATCCTCGACGAAAGCGAAGCAGAGAGCCTGCTTAAAAGTGCGATTCACAAGGTCGACCCTGCATTCATTAAAGGGAAAAACAATCCGAAGCCCAAAGTGGTGCACAATATGATCAGCTATGCACGCAACACCTGCCGCAGCGTGCTGGAAGAAGCCGATGACCACTACCCTTTCCTCGAGGGCATGGCGCAAAAGATTGCCGATATTTATAAGGTCTATCACAAGGTTAAGTTAGAGCATCAGGTAGTCGACTACGACGATCTGCTCGAATACTTGCTCAAACTCTTGCGCGAACACCCCGAGGTCGCGATGCAATATCAGCAACGCTTCAAGCACATCTTGGTCGACGAATTTCAAGACACCAACCGCCTACAATCTGAGATCGTCGATATTCTGGGCGTGCACCACCAAATTATGGCCGTGGGCGACGATGCGCAGTGCATCTATACGTGGCGAGGGGCAGACTTTGACAATATTATGCGGTTCACCGAGCGCCACCCTAGTGCCACCATCTATAAGATCGAAACGAACTACCGCAGTTCCCCACAAATCCTTGAATTTGCCAATGCCGTGCTCGCCGCACAACCGACCGGCATGGGTTATTCCAAAGAACTACGTCCAGTTAGGCCCAATGGTGAGAAGCCCTACTTCACCCCGATCATGGATGCGCGCAATCAGGCCAATTTCATCATCCAACGCATCGAAAGCCTAATCGACGAAGGTCGTGACCTCTCTGATATTGCGGTGCTCTACCGCGCCCACTATCAAGCGATGGATCTACAGATGGAGCTCACGCGCCGCGGCATTGATTATCAAATCACTAGTGGCGTGCGTTTTTTCGAACAAGCTCACATCCGCGACTTTACCGCGCAACTACGCTTCGCCTCCAATCCTGCCGACGTCTCGGCGTTTGCACGTTTCACTTGCCTGCTACCCAAGGTCGGGCCCAAGACGGCGGAGCGCATTCATGCCTTCACCAAGAAACTGGCAGAGCAGGAAGAGAAAGATTTCTGTGAGGTTTTAACATCTGCAGCGGTGCTTAAGAAGGTGCCCAACGACGCCAGAGAAGAATGGCCATCACTGGCCGAGACGATTCGCGAAGTGTCCATCGCACTGACTAGCGAAACACCCGAAACAATCGTACAACTCGGCCTCGACGGTTGGTATAGCTCCTTCATCCGTGAGATCTATCCGAACTGGACTGAACGCGCCGATGACTTACAAAGTTTGATAAGTTTTGCCAGCCGCTTCGATACGATGGAAGAACTGCTCGCACAGCTGGTTTTGTTGGCCTCCGAAAGTAATGAACGCACCCCCGAACAAGCGCTTAACTGCTTACGCCTAACCACTATTCACCAAGCGAAGGGCCTAGAGTTCCCGATTGTATTTGTTATCGGGCTGGCTGATGGCCTATTTCCTCTCAAGCGTACCATCGATGATGGCGACCTCGAAGAAGAGCGCCGACTGTTTTACGTCGCCGTGACCCGTGCCATGGAAGAGCTCTACTTGTCTTACCCGATGCTCAACCAACAAGGTAATACGGTGATACGCCTCAACCCGAGCCGCTTTGTGCAAGAAGTCGATGTCAGCCGCTACGAGACGTTACGCGTTGCACCGACACGAAGTTGGTAAAGAGTTCGTCCGATTAATGCATTTAAGTAAACAGGAACGATGCAGTTTGCATCCGTTCGACCGTGTGTGGCCGAGTAAAAATGAGGTGCATGGTAGATTAGTAGAAAAAGAGTAACGGAGGGAGGGCGACTCGCCCTCCTTTACAGCAACACAAAATGAATGTGGGCGAATCGCCCACACTGCTATCGCGCTCAATTGCACGAACAAGCCCCCTAAGCAGCAGAGTTTGATGGCAATCCCCTACGCCTCAGAATCAAGTAGAATTTTATATTCGACGGAGTCCACCAACGCACGCCATGTGGCTTCGATGATGTTATCACTGGCGCCAACAGTACCCCAAGTCGCTTCGCCATCAGTGGACTCAATCAGTACACGAGTGATCGCATCGCTGCCCTGCTCAGTTTCGAGAATACGTACCTTATAGTCAACCAGTTCAACGACCATGATTTCTGGGAACACGGGCGCAATCGCTTTACGCAAGGCATGGTCAAGCGCGCCAACTGGGCCATTGGCCTCGGCCACGGTATGATGCATTTCGCCATCAATCTTGACCTGCACAGTTGCTTCTGAAACGACGCGACCTGAAGTCTCTTGGTGACTCACCATCACACGATAGCCAACAAGCTCAAAATCAGGCTGCTTGCCTTTTAGGAAGCGACTCAGCAGTAATTTGAAAGATGCATCGGCGGCTTCGTATTCGTAGCCTTTAAATTCTAGCTCTTTCAACTCACCGAGAAATTCCTTCAACTGCGGCGAACGCGGGTCGAGATTGACACCAATTTCCTTGGCCTTCATCATCACACTGCTACGGCCGGACATATCGGAAACCAGTACCCGTGTACGATTGCCGACCAGCTCGGGCGCAATGTGCTCGTAGCTGTGTTTGACTTTAGCGGCAGCATCGGCATGCACCCCACCCTTATGCGCAAAGGAACTCGTTCCGACAAATGGCAATGTCGAATCCGATGCACGATTCGCCATCTCATCGACAAACAACGAAAGATCACGCAGTTTATTCAAGTTAGGTGCGCAGTTCAGATCGGCATCCATCTTTAAGATCAAATTAGGAATAATAGTACTGAGATTGGCATTACCATTACGCTCGCCAAAACCATTCATCGTACCCTGCACCAGCGTTGCGCCTGATTCGATTCCCGCGAGCGACAATGCTACGCCAAGGCCTGAATCATTATGACAATGCATACCAACAGGCGTATGCGGGAAATGTGCCACGACCTTGCTGACAATTGCCTGCATCTGACTGACAAGCTGACCGCCATTGGTATCGCAAAGTGTCAAGTTGATCGCACCACCACGTTGCGCGGCCTCAAGTGTCTGAATCGCGTATTCTGGATTGTCGCAATAGCCATCGAAAAAATGCTCCGCATCATAGATCACTTCGCGACCATTATCAGTCAGGAAGCGTACCGAGTCTTCGATCATCTTCAGATTCTCTTCGGCAGTCGTGCGGATGATCTCCGTGACATGCAGCAACCAAGTCTTACCAAAAATGGTGACTACTGGTGTATCCGCATCAAGTAAGAGCTGCAGTTGCGGATCTTCCTCTGCCTTGAGACTAGCGCGACGGGTGGAACCAAAGGCAGCGATCTTGGCATGCTTCAAGTTCAGCTTCTTTACTTCGTCGAAAAACGCCATATCGCGTGGGTTCGAACCCGGCCAGCCGCCTTCGATATAATCAATTCCAAACTGATCCAGCTTCTCAGCGACGCGGATTTTAGCCGCGACCGTAAAAGAAACTCCTTCGCCTTGGGTGCCATCGCGTAGAGTTGTGTCGTAGATTTTGAGTGCCGGTGTCATCAGTGGAAACAATTTGAAAAACCGAAGAAAACAAAGACTTAAGGGGTCTGGGGCAAACCTAAACCACAGCAGAGCGGTCAGATATCGTGCCAAACCTTACCGCACGCGTCGCATATTAATGAGCCAAGTATGCCATCGACGTGCTCAGCCGTGCTGCTATGTACGCTGAAGATAGACCACTTGTGTCTGCATAAATTCATACAGTCCGTGCTTACCATCCGCACCTCCGATGCCCGACTTGCGCCAACCCGCGTGGTAGCCCTGCATCGCCTCAAAGTGCTCACGGTTAACATACGTTTCGCCGAAGTTAAGTGCCTCGACTAAATTCATCGCCTCATTGATGTCATTCGAGAACACCGAGGATGTAAGTCCGTATTCCGTGTCGTTGGCCATGGCGATCGCTTCCTCGATTTCATCAAAGATCACCACCGGGATAACTGGGCCAAAGATTTCCTGAGTCACAATGTCCATCTGCTGCGTACACGCGCCAACGACCGTCGGCTCGAAATAGTAGCCAGACTCATCCGCACCGCGCTGACCACCGCACAAAATTTGCGCACCATCGCCCACCGCGCTAGCCAGCAAGCTCACAATCTTATCGAAACCAGCTTTATTGATCATTGGTCCATAATCGACTGTCTCGTCTTGCAACGGGTTGCCAAAACGTGCGGCCTGCATCTTCTCGACCAACTTCGCAGTAAAAGCTTCAGCCACACTACGTTGCACATAGATACGCTCGGCGCAATTACACACCTGTCCGCTATTGATCACACGAGAGGCCTGAATCGCAGTCGCCGCTAGGTCGAGGTCTGCATGGGCAGTGACAATCGCTGGGGCTTTGCCGCCAAGCTCCAAATTGACCCGCGTAATGTGCTGCGCAGCAGTCGCCATGATGCGCGAACCAGTGTCTACACTTCCAGTGAAGCTGATCATGCCGATCTTCGGACTCTCTGTTAATGCGCGCCCCGCAGACGCCCCATAACCTGAGATGAGATTGACGAGGCCAGCTGGAATGTCGGTCTGCGCTAGGATTTTACAAAATTCAAAGGCGTTGTTGGGTGTCTCCTCGCTCGGCTTAAGCACGATCGCGTTGCCCGTAATTAATGCTGGGGCTAATTTGCGAGCGATCAGGAAAAAAGGGAAATTCCATGGCAAAATACCGGCCACCACGCCAATCGGCTTGTGAAAGAGGAAGATGTTCTCCTTCGGGCGATCGCTCTCGATGATTTCACCTTCGATACGACGTCCCCACTCGGCCATGTAGTCGAGATAGTCGGCAGTGAAGTTCACTTCGACACGAGCCAGCCCCAGTGTTTTGCCCTGCTCCTCAGTGATCACACGAGCCAGAGGCTCAACTTGTCCACGGATTTTATCCGCGAGTACATGCAAATGCTTTGCCCGGGCAACAGCTGGCAGAGCGGCCCAAGCTGGCTGTGCGGCCTCTGCGGCAGCAATCGCGGCCTCGACCTGCTCAGATGAACTGTCGGGGATCGTTGAAATCGCTTCGCCCGTGGCGGGGTTGATCACGGTGATCGTGTTAGAGTGAGGGGATTCGACAAATTGACCGTTAATGTAGTTGGAGTAATGAATCATGCTGAAAACATCCTTAGAGATTCCACTCAGTTCAATCAGAAAGTCTAATCCTATTAATTTAACGTCATAACGATATATCCTGTGAATACCCTGTTTTCTTGCCTTGCAGTATTCAAAATCAGCCCTAATCTCCGCCTCTTTTTTGGAATTCCGTGGGCGATACTCGCGTATGCACAGCCCTCCATTTTAAGTAGTAAACACAATCTCTAAACACATCAGATCAGATCATGACCGACCTATCAAAATATAGAAACATTGGTATCTTCGCACACGTTGACGCCGGAAAAACAACGACAACCGAGCGTATTTTGAAGCTCACTGGTAAAATTCATAAGTTGGGCGAAGTGCACGATGGTGCGGCAACCACTGACTTCATGGAACAAGAGCAAGAACGTGGCATCACGATTCAGTCGGCAGCGACAACTTGTTTCTGGGACGGTCACCGATTCAACATCATCGATACACCTGGGCACGTTGACTTTACCGTTGAAGTGTACCGCTCATTAAAGGTGCTCGACGGCGGCGTCGGTGTTTTTTGTGGTTCTGGTGGTGTTGAGCCTCAATCCGAGACCAACTGGCGCTACGCCAATGATTCTAAGGTCGCTCGTTTGATTTACGTCAACAAACTCGACCGTGTCGGTGCTGATTTCTACAAGGTCATTGACCAAGTAAAAAATATCCTCGGTGCTAAGCCACTCGTAATGGTGCTCCCTATCGGTGAAGAAAGCGAACTTAAGGGTGTCGTTGACCTCCTCACACGTAAGGCATGGGTATGGGATAACTCTGGTGACCCTTTGAACTACGAACTACAAGACGTGCCTGCGGACATGGTCGACAAGGTCGAAGAATACCGCGCGGCACTGATCGAAACTGCTGTTGAGCAAGACGACGACGCGATGGAAGCTTACCTCGAAGGTACTGAGCCAGCAATGGATGTCATCAAGAAGTGCATCCGCAAGGGCACAATCGCTTTGGATTTCTTCCCAACCTTTTGTGGTTCTGCATTTAAGAACAAGGGTGTGCAAAACGTCCTCAACGGCGTAATCGATTACCTTCCATGCCCAACTGAAGTGCCACCTCAGCCTGAAGTGAACGCTGAAGGTGAAGAAACCGGTGAATTTGCGACCGTTGATGCAGAAAAACCTCTTCGTGCACTTGCCTTCAAGATCATGGATGATAAATACGGTGCGTTGACTTTTACACGTATCTACTCTGGCAAGCTCAGCAAGGGTACCAGCGTCCTCAACACTTTCACTGGTAAGACAGAGCGCATCGGCCGCATCATCGAGATGCACGCGGACGAACGCACTGAAGTCGAGTCCGCACAAGCGGGTGACATCGTCGCCCTGCTCGGCATGAAGTCCGTGCAAACAGGTCACACACTCTGTGATCCTAAGTTCCCAGCGACACTCGAGCCTATGGTATTCCCTGAGCCTGTGATCTCGATTGCCGTGAAGCCAAAGGATCAAGGCAACTCGGAGAAAATGGGTACTGCGATCGGTAAGATGGTTGCAGAAGATCCTACTTTCATCGTCGAAACCGACGAAGACTCCGGCGAAACCATCCTGAAGGGCATGGGCGAGCTGCACCTCGACATTAAGGTCGACATCTTGAAGCGCACCTATGGCGTCGAAGCAGTTGTTGGTAAGCCACAAGTTGCTTACCGCGAGAGCATCACGCAAACAATCGAAGACAGCTACACTCACAAGAAGCAGTCTGGTGGTTCTGGTCAGTTCGCGAAGATCCTCTACACGCTCGAGCCACTCGAGCCAGGCGAAGGGTTCCAGTTCGAATCCAAGGTTGTGGGTGGTAACGTTCCACGTGAATTCTGGCCCGCAGTTGAGAAGGGTTTTAAGCTCTCCAAGGAAAAAGGTGTCCTCGCGGGCTATCCTTGCTTGGACTTTAAGGTCACACTCACTGATGGTGCGTTCCACGCAGTTGACTCCTCTGCAGTCGCCTTCGAAACCGCTGCGAAAGCAGCGTATCGTCAGTCCCTGCCAAAGGCAGGTCCACAGATTCTGGAACCAGTCATGAAACTCGACGTGTTCTGCACAGAGGACAAAATGGGTGACGTCATTGGTGACTTGAATCGTCGCCGCGGCATGATCAAGACCCAAGAGCCAGCTCCCAACTCAGGTGTTCGCATCAAGGCTGATGCTCCTTTGAGCGAGATGTTTGGTTACATCGGCGCACTTCGTACAATGACATCTGGTCGTGGTCAGTTCTCCATGGAGTTCTCGCACTACGCAGCATGTCCCAAGAATGTAGCAGACGTCGTGGTTAAGGAAGCACTTGAGCGCGAAGAAGCGAAACGTAAATAAGCGTTCAGCACACACTCCTAACGAAAGGTCCCCGACTCGAAAGAGCGGGGACTTTTTTATTGCTGCAATTAAACATTGTTGCAGTTGGTTAACAGAAATTAAGAGCTCGAAATGCAACTCCGCCACTCGGCCGACTAAGACAATACTTAGCCGAAAGACAATGATTGCAATAAGGTATCCGCGCATAACTAAACAATGAGACTACCTGCTTGCTCGTCCGCTCACAACCCGTGAGCTGTCTTTTGCGGAATAAAAATGGGGTAGCTACCTAGATTGCGGTACCTTCTTCATGCTTTTCAAGACCGGACATTCGTCCCTAAAAGCACTAGATCAAACCGGCTAATCCGCGGGTTCAAAATCCCGCCGCATGCATTTTACTGGGTTAAAATGGGGTGGCTAACGGGATTCGAACCCGCGACCCCCGGCACCACAAGCCGGTGCTCTAACCAACTGAGCTATAGCCACCATCTGGAGAAATGTAGAGTGTGCACATCCCTAAAGAAGAGCCGATATGCTCTTCCTGATCCTCCACTTGTCAATAGTCCTTTGGAGGAATTTTATCTTTTTTTCAATGAACTGAAAGTCTGGTCTACACAGGTCTGATTCGCCATGCTGTTTCCTGCCAACAGATTCGGTATTTGCTAAAATTTCCTAGCTCTTACACGATTTCTCTTATTATAATACGCCTCTAGGATATCAGCCAAAAATCCGGTCTCACAAAGGATTGAGACCGCTCTTCTGCAGTGGCAAACCGCGGATAAAGCGGATCATTTCAGGTGTTTTCTCGTGAGCTTCGATGCGGCCTAGCCTAGCAAGCGCGAGCACTAGATTTATGCCATTGCTCCTGAGCTCGAATGCGGCGCTCGTGCTGAACTCACTGTGCCAATACTTATAATTAAATGCCGTAAGCGCTTACGTGTTCTTGCCAGCAATCCGAAGAATACTCATAAAGTCTCAAATTGCTCAAACAAAGGAGCTAAATCAAAAATATTTTATATGAAAACGGTACTCTTCGACTTAGACGGCACACTGATAGACCATTTCACCACAATTCATCGTTGCGTTGTATTTACACAACAGCAGCTCAAGTTGCCAGAGTCAGGCTATGACATCGTACGAGCGACTGTTGGTGGCTCTGCGCCAGTCACACTGGCTAAATTGCTGGGTGAAGCATACGTCAATACCGCGCTACCGATATTCCAACATCACTTTGAGCGAATCATGTTTGAAGATCTAATCGCTCTGCCAGGATCCAATTGGATACTAAATGAACTTAAGCAGCGCGGCTATCAACTCGCAGTTTTTACCAATAAAAATGGCAATCAATCGCGCGCAATTTTAGACTTTTTAGATCAGGCCCAATACCTAGATGCGATTATCGGCGCTGGAGACACTCCTTACCGCAAGCCTGATCCAGAGTTCACTGCTCATGCAATCGAATGCTTAACAGCGTCCTCCACAGATACCATTCTCATCGGCGACTCGCCCTTTGACTTCGCCGCCGCAGAAGCGGGCCAGCTCAAAACGTACCTCGTCGCAACAGGCAGTCATACCAAAACTGAATTGGCGGCGGCAACACAGCCCGCTGGTATCTACGCCGACCTTTACGAACTGGGAACCGCACTTTTCGATCTCACTCCTGAAACCACTAAAGTCTAGATGCCACGCACTCCGATACTCCCGCGACCAAAGGCCATCCTTTGGGATATGGATGGCACCTTGGTCGACCAAACTGCTGCGATCATTCGCGCTTACGGCGACGTCATCAAATCAATGGGCGGCGGCCTCCCCGACCCGAAGGTAATAAGACGTAGCCTCGGTGGCCCGATGGCATCAACCATGGCGCTGTTTATTAATGAAGCAGACTTAGGCGAAGCTTCCAAGCGCTTTCGGCTGCGCTTCCCAGAGATCATGTTCGATGATTTGATTATCCTAGCCGGTGGACTGGAGCTAATCAAAAACGCCCATAAGACACGTATCTCGCAAGTCATCTTCACTAATAAGCACGGTGACACTGCTCGCAAAGTCAGCGAATATACCGGCTTCTCCAAATACATCCCCATCTGCATCGGCAATGCAGATACGGAATGGCACAAACCAGAGGTAAAACTGACGCGCTATGTATTGGAGCAAATCAACGCCTCTGCGGAAGGTGCTTGCATAATAGGCGACTCACCAACTGATATCGAAACCGCACATAATGCTGGTCTTCCCTGCTACTGCATCGCGACTGGCGCACATAGCACCACCGAGATGTTAGCGGCTGGAGCTGACGCAGCCTTCAACAATCTGGTCGAACTCAAAGCTGCCTTCGGCTTGTAGTACAAGTCCAGTTAGATTAATCGATACGGGGAGCAGTCTCAATTTTCTCTTTAACAGAAGCGATTGAGTTCGTCTTTAGATAACCGCGAAATGCGATGGTCGGCATTACCAGTGAGCGTCGCCCAAGGATTGATCCAGGATTCAACACTGAGTTACAACCCACCTCCGCGGCATCACCGACGAGTGCCCCGAGTTTACGCAGGCCAGAGCCACAGCGTGAACCATCTGGCAACTGCACAGGCACCTCGGATTGGTCTAAACGTAGGTTCGAACATGTCACTCCAGCGGCCAAGTGCACTTTATTGCCAAGCACACTGTCACCGACATAACTAAAATGGGGCACTTGCACATTATCTAGGAGCAGGCAGTTTTTAAATTCACAAGAGTTACCCAGCACACAATTAGCACCAGCAATCACGAAGCCACGAATATACACGCCTGGGCGTAACTCACAGCCTTCGCCGATATAAGCTGGGCCAGTGATCGAACCAAATGACGGCAACTGAACTGATGGATGAATGAAAACCTGTCCTTCGACATGTAGCCCAGGGGGAATCTCACCTCTAAGCGATTCAAACGGCAATGCGTTCAGTGCTTGAGCAATCAAAGGCACCCACTGCCAAGGAGCAAGCTCCGCAGAGAAAACTTGATCAAATGGTAACGACTCGGGGAAATCAAAAAGGTCACGGGCTTTAAGCATTCAGAAATTTGAACCATTCACAGGCTTCTGCGCGAACTTAAAAAATGCTTACAATTCAGGTTTGTTTTCGCACACAAAGGGGATAGTTTGTCCAAAATCATCTACTGAGAACAAACCTAGTGCACGACGTTAAAGAAAAACCAAGAATGGTCGAACGGGCCATGCTCATCGGCATTACCCTGCCCGGTGAGGACAACGTCACTACCCGCAGCCTCATCGATGAGCTGCGTGAACTCGTCACCACCCTGGGGATCAGCATACAGCACGAAGTACAACTAGCAATCCGTAAGCCTCAGGCAAAATTTCTGCTTGGGACTGGCAAGGCCAAAGAAATGATCGAACAAGCGAAAGCGCATAATTGCGACGTCATCGTGTTTGATAATGAGCTCACCCCTGCGCAGCAGCGAAACTGGGAGCAAGCCGCGGATGACAAAATCTTGGTCATCGATCGCCAAGAGGTGATTCTCGATATTTTTGGTAAACGGGCGCAAACTAAAGAGGCTGTCTTGCAAGTTGAATTGGCGCGTCTCGAATACAATTTGCCACGCTTGAAAAGCGCATGGACACACCTAAGCCGGCAACGTGGTGGTGGCTCGACGCAACGAGATGCCGGCGAGACGCAACAAGAGCTGGACCAACGCATGGTACGCACACAAATCACGCGCGTGAAGCGTGAGCTCGAAAGCGTGATTCAGCACCGTCATGTGCAGCGTAAAAAGCGTATGACGGTACCCGTGCCAACCTGCGCAATCGTCGGCTACACCAATGCCGGCAAGTCTTCGTTGCTCAACCAGCTAACAAATTCGGATATTCTCGTCGAGGACAAGCTGTTTGCCACGCTTGACCCCACCTCGCGTCGTTGCCCGCTACCAAGTGGACAACCTCTAATTATAACCGACACTGTTGGCTTTGTGCGCAACCTGCCCCACCGGCTAGTCAATGCTTTTAAAGCAACCCTAGAGGAAGCAGTCGTCTCCAACTTCCTGATCCATGTGTTAGATGTTAACAGCCCCGAGATCGAAGCCCATGCAGAAACCACACTTTCGGTCCTCCATGGACTGGGTGCCGATGAAAAGAAAATCATCACAGTGTTCAACAAAATCGACGACCTTTGGACTGAAGATATACGCCTCACCCTGTCTTTTAGGTATCCGAAGGCACTCTTTGTCAGCGCACATACGGGCGAAGGAATCCCTGAATTACTAGAGCATATCGAGGCCATTGTCGAAAGTGACTTTGCGCAACTACGCTTACTCATCCCGCATAATCGCTATGATCTGGTCGCTCGGCTACACCGCGAAGGTGGTGTGCGAAAAGAAGAAGCGCGAGATAATGGTACATACATTGTCGGTTCTGTACCCGAGCGAATGTTATCAGCGCTAGACCCTTTCCTACTAGGCCACGACCAGCCTTAAGCTTAGGCTGCGTCGGCCATCTTCCGAAGGCCTTTGCAATCATACGATTCCAGAGGCTTGGATTTCACAAATAAAATTCATAATACACATTTGCGTCGCACTCTTGCGATAATTGATTAAAACTAAATTATGATCGTACCCAGACGAACCACCACACACAATAATTCACTGATTGTCATCCTATGGGGGCTTATCTTCGCAAAATGCTTTACTCTGGAATACTTCGTCCAAATTTATGCGGTGCCGATTAATTCAGCGCTCTACATATGGACACTCACTCTCAGCATGGCGGCAATTGCTACATTTGTATTTTTGCGAATAAAAGCCCAAGAAAGTAGTTTCCAAAAAAGCCTGCGCCGCAATTTGGTAATCTGGGGCACATCTGCGATCTTGATGCTCCTCGCTTTAGTAGTCGCATTCACTTCACAAAGTATCAATCCATATAGTATTCCAGCGCTTCTGGCAGCCTGCCTTGGTGCTAGCTACCTTTTTCAAGCTCGGATAAATCGCAATCTAAGCGACACCATCAGCGGCAGCGGGTGGTTGATTGGAGCTGGAATCCTTCTTGTGCAGAGTGCTGTTGAGAGCCTAATTTTGTTCGCTTTTTTGATCCTCGCGCTATCAATCCTCCCAGTTGTGGTGCATATAATCCGCCCGAAGCAAACACGCAAACAGGTAAGTTGCCATTAATCGATGCCGCTGATTGCGCACGCAGATAGGTAATTCGCCTTCCTCCAGAAAAGTAGCTGGACGCACGTGGCTGCTTGGTCAAGGTTCAGTAACATGCCTACCGATCTCGATCCACTCTATGAGGAACTTAAGCGCTTGCAGCTTGAAGGAATGGATCGTGTCTTCATCGAAGACAGCACCATGGCATTACTGAAACCTATGGCGGCTCCAGCGGCATCGGCAGTGCCTCCAGTGGTTGCGATCGACCTGCAATCCGCAGTCAATTCCGGGCAACAGCCAAATGCCGCCGCGCCTAAAGTAGCGCAACGTACAGACGCCGCTGCCACAGCCACAGCACTTCCCGACGCCCCGACAATCGAACTGCCCTCGGCTGATGCCGCGACTCAAATGCAATGGCTCAAACAACAGGTAGAGAACTCGCCGACATGCAGGGAACGCCTAAGAAATGACGAAAAATTCGTCTTCGGCGAAGGATCCTTGACTGCCGATATATTTTATTGTGGCGAAGCTCCCAGCGAGGAAGAGGCAGCAGTGGGCAGTCCTTTCCAAGGAAAGTCTGGTGAGCTCTTAAGCAAAATATTAAGCGCCATGGGTCTCTCGCGCGAGACGGTTTATATGACTCACATTCTAAAGTGGCGACCGGAACACGACAAGCCCTACGGCAACCGCCCACCCACTCAGGAAGAAATGGAATTTTGCCTGCCCTACTTGAAGGCTCAACTCCAAATCGTACAGCCAAAAGTCATTATTGGGCTTGGTCATGCGACAGTGCCCGGCCTGTTGGGAGCAGACCCCGAGCGTAAGATGGCAGACATTCGTGGCACATGGCAGACCTTCGAAAAAATACCGCTCGTCTTCACTTTTCAACCCTCTTACCTACTCTTCAATGACACGATGAAGACTAAGCGCATGGCATGGGAAGATATGTTGAAAGCCATGGACAAAGTCGGCATGCCAATCAGCGAAAAGCAGCAACGCTTCTTTCGCCCACAATAACCGCGCGACCAACCACGTATCGACAAAAAAACCGCAGTCACCTGCGACTTTTTTGTAATTGGAAGCTTATTGCGATTACGAGCCGGCGAAACCAGACGCATGCTGGCCTTGCTCGAAACTCAGTTGATCATTCTGCACATCGACCTGAATGACCTCACCCGCCTTGATATCGCCTCCGAGAATAGACTCAGCCAGAGAATCTTCGAGATGACGCTCAATCGCACGACGCAATGGGCGCGCGCCATATTTTTCGTCGTATCCTTTTTCGATTAGGAATGACTTTGCTGCTTCCGAGAAATCAAACACCAAACCTTGATCCTTCAAACGATTCGATACGTTACGCAATTCGAGTTCGACGATTGCTTTCATGTCCTCACGCCCAAGTGACTTGAAAATCACCAACTCATTTAAGCGATTCAAAAACTCAGGTTTAAAGGCGCGCTTGGTCTCATCAAGGATCTTCTCGCGAATCTTCTCGTATTCATTCTCGGAATTATCCTCGAGTCCGAAACCCATCGACGTATTTCGTTGAAGAATCTCAGCTCCCACATTCGAAGTCATAATCAAAATAGTGTTACGGAAGTCGATTTTTCGTCCGAGACTATCAGTGAGACGGCCTTCTTCGAGCACCTGCAAGAGCAACTGCACCACGTCTGGATGGGCTTTCTCGAGTTCGTCAAACAACACCACCGAATATGGCTTACGACGAACTGCTTCAGTCAACTGACCGCCCTCTTCGTAACCGACATAGCCAGGGGGCGAACCCACTAAACGTGAGACTGCAAACTTCTCCATATATTCAGACATATCAATCTGAATGATGGCATCTTGATTACCAAACATCTCTTCCGCTAGCACTTTTGCTAGTAAGGTTTTGCCAACCCCAGTGGGTCCAAGAAACATAAACGAACCAATCGGGCGGCGCGGGTCTTTTAAGTCAGCACGTGAACGACGAAGCGCTTTAGAGACCACTTCAGTCGCTATATTTTGACCAATGACTTCAGACTGTAAATGGCTCTCGAGCTCAAGCAACTTTTTGCTCTCTTTTTGCTCCATACGTGACAGCGGGACACCCGTCCAAGCAGCCACCACTTCGAGCATATCTTCTTCATCCACAACGATTTCAGTCTCTTCGCGGCTCTTCTTCCATGCCTCAATGATGTCGACTTGTTTTTGACGTAACTGCTTCTCTTCATCGCGGAATTTTGCGGCTTCCTCGAAGTGCTGCTCACTAATCGCAGCTTCTTTGTTCGCGCAGACATCCTCAATCGTGACAGTCATCGCCTCAATTTCAGGGGGACGTTTGAGCGACTCGATACGTGCACGAGCACCAGCTTCGTCCAAGAGGTCGATTGCTTTATCTGGCAAGAAACGCGCGGTTATATAACGTTCAGATAGTTTAGTAGCGACCTCCAGCGCACCGTCGGTGAACTTCACTTTATGGTGATCTTCATATTTACTCCGGATGCCCTTTAAGATCAAAATCGTATCTTCGATCGAAGGTGCTTCGACCTTGACCGACTGAAATCGGCGATCCAAGGCACTGTCTTTTTCAATGTATTTACGGTATTCCGCAAGAGTAGTGGCACCGATACACTGTAACTCACCTCGGCTCAGTGCCGGCTTAAAGATATTCGAGGCATCCATTGCACCTTCGGCAGCACCTGCACCAACAATAGTATGCAGCTCATCAATAAAGATAATCACATTCTTCGCGCGGCGAATCTCATCCATCACTGCTTTGATACGCTCTTCAAACTGGCCACGATACTTCGTGCCAGCGACCATGAGTGCCAAATCCAGTGTGATCACACGCTTATCGACCAAAATTTCTGGCACAACGCCTGAGGCAATTTCCAGCGCCAAACCTTCAACAATCGCAGTCTTGCCGACGCCCGCTTCACCGATAAGAACCGGATTACTCTTTGTACGACGGCACAGGATCTGAACCATACGGCGGATTTCATCCTTACGGCCGATCACTGGATCGAGTTCGCCCTTTTTTGCCATCTCAGTTAAATCGCGACCAAAGGCTTTCAGCGCAGGCGTCTTGGATTCTTTCTTTTCATCCGAAGCCCCAGGGCCTGCGGCGGCTTCTTCTGGTTCTCCGGAGAAATTTGGATCGAGTTCTGAAAGGATCTCATTACGGCAGCGCTCAATATCAACTTCGAGTGATTTAAGCACACGTGCGGCAACGCCCTCACCTTCACGCAACAATCCGAGCAAAATGTGCTCTGTGCCGACATACGAATGATTCAGGGCCTTGGCCTCTTTACCAGCCAGCGCCAAGACCTTTTTAACCCGCGGCGTGTATGGAATATTCCCAGAAGGCTTACTCTCTGGCCCCGTGCCCACCTGTTTTTCAACTGCAGAGCGCACGGTCTGCAGGTCGAGCCCCATTTTTTGCAGTACATTCACGGCAACTCCCTGCCCTAAGTTGATTAGCCCTAACAATAAGTGTTCGGTGCCCACATAGTTATGATGAAAGCGATCCGCTTCCTTTCTAGCCAGAGCCAGAACTTGTTGAGCTCGCGGGGTAAAGTTATTCATTGGTTCCATTATTAGTGTAGTTTGCTAACGTTTACTCCTGTTCTACCAATTTGTCAAAAGCTAGAGCCGGTAGGTTTGAAAATTCTTTCCGAAGTTTATCCGCACGCGCAATATCGCGAGCGTCGGGCGCAATCCCCTTTTGCGCAGCATACTGCACATGCCCGGGCTGGCTCTCGATAACGAGTCGATCGACGTCGGCTCGATTCGCTTCTGGCAACATACCGAAATCGACTGCTAAGCGAATAAATGAGAGTAGATTCAGCGCTTCGTCGGAAGCGATGACATGTGCATTTTTCAGTACCCCAAAGGCACGGCCAATTTGATCGAGCAACTTGGCGCGGTTCTGTTCGAGATACTTAAAGCGTGCGTTCAACTCATGATCGATCACCGTCTTTAGCACATTTGCTAGACTTTCCAAAATCTCAGATTCACTCTCGCCTAAAGTCTGTTGATTTGAAATCTGAAAAATGTGACCACTGGCATCCGAACCCTCACCGAACAGACCACGCACGGTAATCCCTAATTGGTTGACCGCACGAATCACACGCTCCATTTGGCCAGAGATCACCAGCCCAGGCAGATGCATCATCACCGACGCACGTAATCCGGTGCCCAAGTTTGTCGGGCAAGCCGTCAAGTAGCCGAAATCCTCAGAAAACGCCACATCGATGGTCTTTTCCAATTCTGAATCAAACGCATCAATTAACTTCCAGACTGATTTCAAATTGAATCCTGACTTCAAAAACTGGATGCGCAGATGATCCTCCTCGTTGATCATTACCGAGCAAGTCTGCCCCTGATTAATATAAACCCCAGTACCTGCTTCGCCGTCGCACAGTTCTCGACTAATTAAGTGACGCTCGACCAGCACTTGCTTTTCCAAAGCGGACAAATCAGCGATGTCAAAAAAGTTGGCCTGGTTCATCTGCGGCAGCGCACTCAGTTGATCCGCACAACGAGTGAGTACTTCGCGGCGCTGCAAGACATCCGCACGTTCGGGAAATGGCTGACCGACTAAGTTTCTGGCCAAACGAATCCGAGTGCTTAGCACAACTGGAGCCGCCTTTTTGGCTGACTGCATCAACTCGGCGTGCTCATCATTGATGAGTGATTCGATCATTTAGAAGAGACCTCCAACTCTTCAGCCTCTTTGATTTCTTTGATTTGATCACGAAATTTAGCGGCGTCCTCGTAAGCTTCCTCGGCAACAGCTCGTGCCAACGAATCCAGTAGCTTCTTCAACTGCATTTGACTGGATTGTCGATTCAACGCTGCCGTTGGCACCTTGCCTTGATGCGCGGTGCCCGCATGCATCTCTTCTAGCACTGGAAAGACCAATGATCTAAAGACCGCATAGCAATCTGAGCAACCTAGGCGCCCCGTGCGGCGAAAATCCGCCGAGTTCTGCCCACAGTTTGTACACACCAACTGTGCTTCGCCAGAGACAGGCGTGAGTGGCGTCTTTGACATCAAATCTGCCAGCGAAAAGCCTTCAGGATCTGTGACCCCTTTCTTTTGCGCACAAGATTCACAAAGATCCACTTTATGGATCTTATTATTAACGATCTGCGTAAGATGCACAGTGGCTTCTTGGTCGCAGATACTGCACTTCAAATTCTCTGCCATGTTTTATAATGTATAAATGTCGGATTGTTTGGCAAAGCGAAAACTTCGATTCAAGGTATTCAGATGCGCTTTATCAATAGGTTTACAAGCTTTTGACAGCCACCAGCGAAAGATGTGCCCAAGCGCCCAAGAAAATACTTGCGCAAGGCAGTAATCCGCAGAATACAGCTTTGCCGCATACATTAAAGCATAGTACCCTCGATCGAGACACGGCGTTTGAAACTTTCGAGGAATTTCGCTGTCACTGCGCCGGGTTTACCATTGCCAATGACGCGCGCATCAATCTCAACGATTGGCACGATCTCGGCAGCTGTCCCAGTCAAGAACACTTCCTCTGCGACCCAGACGTCGTAACGCGTCATATTCGCCTCGCGCCAAGGGATACCGAGCTCATCAGCAATCGCTAATGCAGTATCGCGGGTAATTCCTTTCAAAGCACCGGAACTTGCTGCAGGCGTGATCAACTCACCCTTGTGCACGATAAAGATGTTATCACCAGTGCACTCCGCAATATAGCCCTGATCGTTAAGCATAATCGCCTCATGATAGCCAAGGTGCTGAGCTTCGATTTTAGCCAGAATATTGTTTAGGTAGTTGAGCGACTTCACCGCTGGCGGCAGCGCCGAAGGATTGCATCGACGGGTCGGTACGGTGATGATTTTCAGGCCATTGTCGTAAAACTCCTGCGGATACAATTGGATCGTATCAGCAATGATAATCAGCTGCGGCTTATCGCAGTTCTTGATCGAAAGACCTAGACTGCCAACACCACGCGTCACGACCAAGCGAATATAACCATTTTTCAAATCATTCGCTCGGCAAGTCTCACACAGCGCATCCGATATCTCTTGGCGCGTCCATGCTAATTTGAGCATGATCGCTTTGGCGGAATACTCTAACCGCTCCAAATGCTCATCGAGCTTAAATACACAGCCATCATAGAGGCGAATGCCTTCAAAAATACCGTCACCATAAAGCAAGCCATGATCGAACACTGAGACTGTCGCCTCACTGGCATCGACCAACTTATCATTCATATAAATCTTCATAAATATATAGAATATGAAGGCGAATTTAGTTTTGTCTAGCCTCCATCACGCCTCAAATTCGAGTTCGTTCGAAAAAATTCAACTGAGCGCGATATTTGAACTTAAAGGCATTGAGTCGCTGTTGCCGCCCAAAGCCCTCAGTGAAATACTCCAAATACATCAACTAGCTGGTCGAGAATGATACCGACATTGCTACAGTTGGCTCGGCACACTGCTAGGCGCGCACAAAAAAAGCCCTAGTCATCACGACTCGGGCTTTTATTGGAAATTGTAATATTATTTAAGCGACACGTTCGACAATCAGTAGCGGTGGATTCGGACGCTTCGGGGCAAGGCGGTATGCCGTCTTGAGGTACTCAAGTGCTTCTTCCATCTTAGCTTCGTCGTTGTAGTGAATCATCATCAACGGCTCACCTTGCTTGACCTGCGTGCCGACCTTCTTGATTTCAGAAACACCCACTGCTGGATCGTATGTGCCATTCTTCTTCAGCGCCAACTTCTGCACGCCTTCGGCGATCAGACCAGCATTAATAGTATGAACATAGCCACGCTTAGGGGCTGGCAACTTGCGCACGTGCTTCGCTGTTGGGAACTTATCAGGGTCATCGATCACAGAGATATCACCGCCTTGCGCCTCGATCATATCTTTAAACTTCTGTAGCGCGGAACCATTTTTAAGGTGGCGTTGCACCGTCTGCTTTGCCGAGAGTGTCGAACCAGCAACCCCAGCGAGGCGCACGATTTCCATACCGAGCTTGAGCACTAGCTCTTGCAAATCCTCTGGCCCCTCACCCTTAAGCAACTGAATCGCCTCCTTAATTTCAAGCCCAGTACCAACAGTATCACCGAGTGGTTGATTCATATCAGTCACCAATGCCACACAACGGCGCTTCATTGAACGACCGACACGGGTGATCGAACGTGCTAGCTGCTTAGCTTGTTCAACATCCTTGATAAACGAACCGTTACCCCACTTAACGTCGATTACGAGACCTTCCGCACCTTCAGCCAACTTGCGGCTGAGCACACTACCAGTAATCAATGGCAAGCTCGGTATCGTGCCAGTCAACTGGCGTAATTTGTAAAATTTTGCGTCCACCGGAGATATCTCCGGATCTTGTTTTATAAAGGTGCAACCGACTGCCTTCAACTGAGCTTTAAAGCCTTTTAAGTCGAGGATCGGATTAAAATTCGGAATTGAAGAAAGCTTATCAAGATTACTAATAACGTGCTCTTCATCGACCCCATTCATGGTTGGCATGACCACACCACAAGCAGCTGCGAGCGGACCGAGCACGAGTGTAGTTTTATCACCAACACCTCCGGTTGAGTATTTATCGATTTTAGGGCGGGAGATGCCAGTTAGGTCAATCACCTCACCAGACAGCATCATTTCCTCAGCAAAAATCGCGGTCTCTTGAGCAGACATCCCCTGGAAAAAGATCGCCATTGCTAAAGCTGATTGTTGGAATTCGGGAAGATCATCATCCAGAATGGAATCGACAATATAGCGGATCTCCGCGTCGGAGAATTCGCCACCGTCACGCTTCTTTTCAACTAAAAAGCTGAAGGAAGGTTTGATGAACTTACGAGCACTAATAATATTCTTTCTCATTTAATGAAAAGGTAGGAACTGATTGATTTGCCCATCGAGAAGGCATAAACATTTATGTATTAGGCGATTAGAAGGGCTATTGTCGAGCCTAAATAACGGGATTCTAGAAATAGAACCTTACACCAGACTCAGATAAACTGGCATAAGCACTTGAGCCGCACAGAAAAGTTCCCCAAAGCTGAGCTTGACGCCAAGCACTCTGGATTTTGCTCTGCTTCATATGAAGGTTTGGTTCAATCCATCTAAGGCAATCGAAAGTGCGCTATCGACAATCGCAACTCAGACAGAGGGCTTCGGTTCGGAGTTTGTACCCGGCGTGCGCCCTGCTGATCCACGTTTCGGCGACTATCAGGCTAATGGCGTGCTCGCCTTTGCGAAGCAAAACGGGCTCAATCCGCGCGAACTTGCTACCCGTCTGATCGCCGCGGCAGAAGCCTCGGACGAATTCGACCCTGCGCTCGTCACGCTCGATATCGCTGGCCCGGGCTTCATCAATTTTACGCTCACGTCGGAGTTCATCTGGCAGTGGCAACTCGCGTTCTCCACCAAACAGGACTACCAAAGCGGCGCTAAAGCCCTCAAAGACGGTCGCAAAGTCATCATCGACTATCCGAGTGCCAATACCGCCAAGCAAGCACACATTGGCCACTTGCGCCCAATGGTGATTGGCCAGGCCATCGCCCGCCTGCTTGATTTCTGTGGAGCCGACTTAATCCGCGACAACCACATCGGCGATTGGGGCACCAACTTCGGCACCTTGATCATGAAGATCAAGCGCGACGGCGTCGACCTGTCCGAGCTGGGCGAAAATGCCCTCGTCACCCTCGATCAACTCTACAAAGACGGCAGCGCCCTCGAATTCGAGCAACCTGAACTGCGCGATATTTCCCGCAACGAGCTGGTACTGCTACAAAACGGCGATCCCGAGAACACCGCACTTTGGAACCAAATCGTCGAAATCTCCAACAACGCGTTTGATAAGCTATTTGTGCAAATCGGCGTCGAAATCGACATCACCCTCGGCGAATCCTTCTACCGCGACAAAGTGCAACGCATCTACGCCGAGTTGATCGAAGTCGGCCTCGCCGAACAAAGCGACGGCGCACTGGTCGTCTGGCACGACGAGATCAAAAAATTCTCGCGCGATAACGAACGTCCCTTTCCATTCAACATTCGCAAGCAAGACGGCGCCAGCAACTACGCCTCTACCGATCTGGCGACCGTGCTTTATCGCTTGGAAGAGTTTAAGGCCGACGAGATTATCTACCTCACCGACGCCCGCCAGCAAGATCACTTCCAGCAGCTTTTTCTGACCACCGAAAAATGGTTCAAGGCAAAGGGCTATGCACAGCCAGAGATGAATCATGTCTTCTGGGGCACCATTCTCGGGGCTGACAAGAAGCCTTTTAAAACCAAGTCTGGCGAATCGATTAAACTCCAGGAACTCCTCGACGAAGCCCGCAACCGCGCCTTCGACGTCGTCACCGAAAAAAATCCAGTCCTCGACGAAGCCGAGCGACGCGAGATCGCTGAATCCGTTGGTATTGGTGCGATAAAATACGCCGACCTTTCCAGCAACCGCACACAAGATTACGTCTTTAGTTGGGATCGCCTCCTCAGCTTCGAGGGCAACACCGCGCCCTATCTGCTCTACGCAGTCGCTCGTATCAACAGTATTTTCCGTAAAGTCGGCGTCGATCCCGAAGCGCCAATCGAAGCGGCAAGCCAAGCAGAGACTGAGGCTGAACTTGCCCTCGCACGTAAGATCATGGGCTTCGTCACGGCACTTGAGCTAACGCTCAATGACCTGCGCCCGCACTTCCTCTGCACCTATTTGTATGAATTGGCTGGTGCCTACAGCAGCTTCTACAATGCCGATAAAGTTATGGTCGAGGATACTGCGATCAAAGCCCGCCGTCTGTTACTTTGCGCACGCACCCGCACCGTGCTGATGACTGGCCTAGAGCTGCTCGGCATTAAGCCGTTGGAGCGCATGTAAGTTCAAGCCGCAAAGCCAGACTTCAATCAACTTTTGATTTATAATACAGCGAGTAAAGCGCTTCCTTCTTCGCCACTACTACGATCGACAAATACACCTAGCAAGGCCTGCCACAATTGACGATCCGAGGCTAAGAAGATGCAACCAATTCTATGCTCCACAAACTTCAGTGAAATGAGTAGCCCTACGTACTGCTCGAAATATGGAATACTATTTCGCTTCGCTATACCATACCTCAACCAACTTTTTGATCGCATCGGTAGACTCAGCGGCTTCGAAATTTAATGATGCGGAATTGATGCAGTAACGCAGTCCCGTCGGCTCTGGACCATCAGAGAAGACGTGGCCTTGATGCGAACCGCAGACCGCACAATGCACTTCGACGCGGGTCATGCCATAGCTCACGTCACGCGTTTCACCTATTGTGCGTTTATCAATTGGGGCAAAGAAGCTCGGCCAGCCGGTGCCAGAATCAAACTTTGTGGTGCTACTGAACAGCGGCGTGTCACAACCGACACAGCGATACAAGCCGGTCTCCTTATTGTCGTTGTATGGATTGGCAAAGGGCCGCTCGGTGCCTTGTTTACGGGCGACCTCATACTGAATGTCTGTCAGGCGCTCCTGCCACTCGGCATCGCTGCGTAAAACTGGAAAGCGATCACCGCCGAGGTCCACATGCGAAGGCAGCCCACAGGCGCTCGCACATTCGCTCACAGTTTCATCAATTGATTCGGGAAGGATATTTGGTTCGTCGGCCATACTGAATTGAATTAAAAAGCCCCCCACAATCAAAGTAAGCAGGGCAGTAATGGAGATAATGGTTCGGGATAAGTGGTTCATCTGAATCATAAGATAACACTCATGCTGCATTTATTCCATCGAAGTGCAAGTAGCTCTGCTAAAACAGCATATCGTCCTCATCCGGATAGCGAATCTCAGTGAGACTGCCGTTGAACTTAGCTGCCAGCGCTGCCATAATTCCAGCACCGATTCGCGCTGTTGCGACCTCTTCCGTTATGAGTGACTCACCAGAGTGTACGACTGTTGCTGCTGCCTTTTCTGAGGAAAAACTTCCGGCCGTCTCTTGGGCCTGTAGATCTGCGGCAGCATCCATTGCTGCGTGCTCTAAATCTACCTCTGGCAGCTCCACATCGAGCAATGCATCGACCACACTATCCGGCGCATCTAGTGCCACTTTCGCAGATGTATCAACAACTAGTGTCGCTTCGACCTCGATCGCCTCAGGTGTTGACGGGGCTAGGGCTTTTTTTTTTCGGGTAGCGACGCCCCTGCGCCTGCCAATTGTTTGATCAAGCTATCAATCGCACGCGAGCGGGACTCCTCGGCTGCTTTCAATAGTACCACTTCAAAATTTACTTTTTCTGACAGCCCGCGTTGTACCGATGCTTCGCCACGATTCAACGCATCAAGCATACGCATAATCGACTCGGTCGTCAATGCGACGCCAAGCTGATCGCTGGAACCATCGTTCTGAATAGCATCTAGCAGTGCTTTACGGACATAGGCTTCAAGATCCTGCAAAATACGGAATAAGTCGCGCCCTTCTTCGGCATAGATATCGACCGCGGCGATGATCGCGGGATAATCGAGCGAACCAAGCGCCTTAGCGAGTTCGGCAATCCGCGCGCCTGAAACTAGGCCATACACATCGAGCACGTCGCTATCGGCGATTTTACTGCCGCAGAACGAAATCATTTGATCGAGAATCGACTGCGCATCACGCATGCCGCCATTGGCGAGACGGGCAATCGAGGCGATCGCTTCAGCTTCAACCTCGATACCTTCAGCCTTTGAAATTTCGGTCAGCTTATCAGCAATAACGTCGTCCGAAATGGGCCGGAATTCAAAACGTTGGCAACGTGAGACGATGGTCGGCAACACTTTGTGCGCTTCGGTCGTTGCGAAGAAAAATTTAACGTGCTGAGGCGGCTCTTCGAGTGTCTTCAGTAAAGCGTTGAACGCTCCAGTTGAAAGCATGTGCACCTCGTCGATAATGTAGATCTTAAAAGTGCACTGAGTCGGTGCATATTGACAGTCGTCGCGCAGAGCGCGTACTTGCTCAACACCATTATTGGAAGCACCATCGATCTCGATCACATCCATGCAGGAGCCGCCCATGATGGCTTGGCTGATTTCAGATTCATTATCTGGCGTGGTACTGGGTCCGCCTTCGGCATTAAGCGCTTTGGCAAACAAGCGCGCAGTGCTGGTCTTACCCGTGCCACGCGGCCCAACAAACAGATACGCGTGTGCAATACGCTTAGTATCAATTGCATTGCGTAGGGTGCGCACGATATGATCTTGCCCCACCAGTTCATCAAACTGTTTAGGGCGCCAGCGGCGTGCAATTACTTGATAGCCTTTTTCCATCGTGACTTAAAGAAAAGCTCTGAATTGAGAGAAGTTGCAAGGGGCTTTTTCAAGAACTTTGCTCTTTTCGAAAATCCAGTAAAGTGAGACTGAAGATAGCTCCGGATTCGAGCCAATTCATATCTGCAGACACAAAAGTGGCCAGGCACCCTACGGCACATGAGGATTAGGTGTTCGCTGCTTCCTTCCGGATCTGACGAGGTCAACCTGTCCAACATTGCATAGGACCCGGCCACCGACAGAAGACATCCACTCTCCCCCTTGGTTCAACATTAAAATGAACTATTTTTCAATCAATTAAGGGAAAATCAGGCTCCAACTCCTTTCAGGTTCGACCTTCGCGGCTGAATCTTCGATCTTTTGTACATGCAGCCAGCCGTCACCCAACAGCGAAAGCAATTTTTTCCAATTAACAACCTCTTCCGGGAATACCTCAGCATCTTCCACCGCAGCCTAGAGCTACCCGTTAGCTACGAAGATTTACTCAAATACGACGACTCCTTTCCGCTGATCAACAAGGAGGGCAACGACACGCTATGGCAGACTTTGATCTATGAGCAACAATTCGGCCGTGATGTCTATGAAGGCCTGAAACGCATCTACGTCGAGCTCCGCTCGGGTGGCGACGAATCGATCCTAGGCAATCTCTACATTGATCGCGTCGATTTTTGCACCTTCGGTAATACCAAACCAATGCGCGTGCGCATTGTGAATCAATACAACGATAACCACGACTATTTCTACGTCAAAAAAGCCGATGCATCGCGGGTCTACGGGCTTGAACTCGAAGAGCTACTCTCTCCGAATCATATCAACTTCCTGGTCCATGGCGACACCTTGATCGAGGAGCACATTATCGGCGTGCCCGGCGACGACTTCATTCGCGACTACCTGCCGCGCTCCGACTTGCACGAAGTCCGCCTTGCCAAGGAGTTCATTAAATTTAACGAGCGCTGCTTCGTGCGCCTGCTCGGCGACATGCGCGCCTATAACTATGTGGTGGAAGTGACTCCTGACTTTGAGCAAAACCAATACCGTGTGCGCGCGATCGACTTCGACCAACAAAGCTACGAGGGCCGCCGCAGCCTCTACTTACCGCAGTTTTTCAAAAACAACCTGCCGGTGGTCAAGCTCTGCACCGACCTGATCAATCTAGAGACGAGTCAACAATATCAACGCGAAGAGCGCTCTTTGATACGACGACGCCTGAAATTTGCACTGCACCGTATGCAGCACTTGCGTAACTGCATGTGCGCCGACCAAATTTCCAGTACTGAAAAGACTTACCAGCTGCGCAAAGAACTGGCGCAAATGCACAACGACCATCGCTTTATGCTCTGTCATTCGATGGGCGAACTCACCTTCCTTAATATTACTCTCACACTCGGACTCGAAGGCGACGCTGCCTACTTCCCTGAAGGCGCTGGTAGATTCATCTAAGTCGAATCGCACCGAAAAATTCGGTTGCGCCTGAGCGCGGAAGCCAGCCTACTAGCCAAAGTTTTATCAAAACACGTAAACATCAAATAATTATGTCAGAAAATCTCATTATCGAAACCACACAGGGCAGCATCGAATTCAAGCTGTTCGACGATATCGCACCTAAAACTTGCGAAAACTTCCGTACTCACGCCAAAAACGGCTACTACAACGGCATCATTTTTCACCGTATTATCGAGGAGTTCATGATTCAAGGTGGCGACCCAACTGGCACTGGCCGTGGTGGCGAGTCGATCTGGGGCAAAAACTTTGAAGACGAGTGTGTCAGCTCACACTCCTTTGACCGCCCGGGTCTATTGGCGATGGCAAATGCAGGTCCAGGCACCAACGGCAGCCAGTTCTTTATTACTACCGTCGCAACTCCTTGGCTCAACATGCGCCACACTATTTTTGGTGAAGTCGTCAACGGCATGGATGTCGTTGATGCGCTCGAAGGCGTGAAAAAAGGCGCTGGCGACAAACCAGTCGAAGATCAAAAGATCATCAGCATCAAAACTGCTGAATAAACAGGCACAGATTCTTGCCCTGCATGGGTTTACCGGATGTGGCGAGGACTTTGCGGAGTTCTCGCCACTTTGCGGTGCGGCCAACACATGGACCTGCCCGAACCTCCCTGGCCATGGCCCAGAGCCTTCGCTTGATTGCAGCCCCAAGGCTACGGTTGATCTGGTGCAGACACATGCGGCTACGCTGCAGGCGAAGGGATCAAACGACGTAGCAGCGACACTCCTGTCGCTTGACCTAAAAAGCGACAAGAGTGTCGCTTCTACAACGCCCAAGATATTGCTCGGCTATTCGATGGGAGCACGTGCTGCACTCCTTCATGCTATCTCCAATCCCAAGCACTGGGATGCCTTAATTCTAATCAGCCCGAACCCTGGCATCGAATCAGCAGCGGAACGCAGCGCCCGTGCCGCCAGCGATGCTGTTTTAGCCGAACGAATCACCCGCGCAGGCGTGCACGCTTTCCTTGATTTTTGGCAACAAAGCCCGATCATTGGCAGCCAGCAAAACATACGCGCAGATTGGCGAGCGACCATGCAGCAACATCGACTGCTACATACCGCCGCAGGGCTCGCGGCAAGCGTCGAGCAATTTGGCCAAGCAGCCTGCCCCGACCTCTGGCCGCAGCTCAGTGAACTGCTGTGCCCGACCCTAATAATCAGCAGCGAGCACGACGTAAAGTACTGTACGATCGCCAAGCGTATGCAGCGTGCACTGCCACAGGCGCAGTGGATCAAAATAGCTGATGCTGGCCACATGCCACACTTAGAAGCCCCCGAAGCTACGGCCGCCGCGATCCGCCGCTTCGTCGATCAGCTCTAGACGCTGCTACTCGATATTTGGCAAGTTCGGATCTTTCTCGATACGTTCTGGGAATTGTTGAATCGACCGACTTAACGATTGCACCACACGCGCCTCCGAATGCTGAATCGCATCAAAAATATTGGGCAGCTCTGCACGCCAGAAAATTTCGTTGGTGGTCGAATCATAGATCTCCACAGTGAGCGAGACGCGAACCGCAGTTGACGCACTGCCATAGTTACGCCGATGCATCGTCGAAGTGGCACCATCGACAGAGTCAAACAGGCCAGCATAAGTACTGATCTGCTTATGCCACTTCGCGACGACATAAAAATCGCCATTCGATTCAGTCGCCTCAAAACCACGCGCACTCAGCTCTTTTGTAAGTACCTGTTCGGACAATGTGTTAAGCTCTGCTTCGTCAAAACCTCTATAGCTCATGCCCGACACGACAGTCCGACCGTAACTAAATGAGTCGAGTTTTGAAAAATGGATCGACCGCACAAAGTCCCCTGAAGTGCGCGTCGGCTTCAACGTAGCGCACCCAGTCAAGAATACGGCAGATAGTAGCACGATATTAAGCAGTGGATAGAAAGATTTCATAAGGACAATGTTAGTCGGGAATTGGTAACTCGGAGACCTTTGGTGTGTGATCAGGGAAATTCTGAACGCCAGTCGCAAAGTCTGCTAAACGCGTGCATCAGACCACAGTAACGCATTAAAAATGTAAGGCAATTCAGCGCGCCAGAACAAGAATTTATTGGCCGCATCATAAAGCTCCACGATTAGAGAAAAACGCACCGCTTCGGCTGCACTCAGGTTAATTTCCTTACGCCACTTCGATACAATATAAAAATCGGCCTCCTGCCCTGCCGAAGCATCGCCACGCTGACTAAGTTCCTGGGTTAGCACATTCTCCGACAATTGCTTCATCACCATTGCTTGAGAGCTCCTTCGACCAACCGTACCGGAAACCATCGTATGCTCATACCGAAAGCTATCTAATGAAGACATGTCAGTTGGTTTAACAAAACCACCAATAAGAGTGGTCGATTCAAAAGATGCGCAGCCTGACAGCAAAGCGACAAAGAAGAATGTAACCACACCGGGTCTAAAATAAAATCTCACAGGCGTATTAAACCTGATTCGCTGCAAAATTCAAACCTTGTCCTGCATTCAGCAATATAATCATATACTTACATGCGTTTGACCCAACAAGAACGATATAGCTTATCAGTGGTATCACTAATTCTAGTGCTAGCCTTGATCGGCTACATCATCTTTTAATTCCGCAGCGTGTCCGTAAACTTTTATTTGAGCGGAGAGAGCGTAGCACTGTCTCAGCATGCAGCGCGGCTGTGCTCGCCGGCGCTGTTCAGGCTGACAGGCGCCGCGAGACGTGCCAGGCTAGCGCCGAAATGAATTCACCCCGCAGCCGTACTCGGTTCTAATTCTAGGTTGACAAGGTAGCAGCCCTCCTTCTTTTCTGACGACCTTCCTTAGGGGTGACCTAGTCTGGGTCTGAGACGTTTCCTTGCAACTGCACAGAAATGATCCCTTCGAACCTGATCCGGTTGACACCGGCGTAGGAAAAGGAAGGGAGCGTACTTTATTGCACGATCCCACTTTTCGCCGCCAGAGGCCGGATCTCAAACAAACACTGATTGAGATCCAAATGAAATACTTACCAACAATACTCGCATTCGCCACCTGCTCGGCTGGCTTACATGCGCAATCCGCCACGGAGGCTCTTTCGAGCACCGAGCCAGAAGCCAACCAACTGCCGACCACCATCGTCACTGGCAGCTTGTGGGATTCTGAACTCGAACGCACCACCGCCAGTGTGACGGTGATTGATCAAGCCCGCCTCGCGACCAATGGCACCCAGCACTTTGAGGATATCGTCAATGCGATCCCCAATCTCACATGGACCGGCGGCAGCTCTCGCCCACGCTACATTCAAATCCGCGGCATTGGCGAAAACTCCCAATTCGAAGGCGAAACACCCGACTCTGCGGTGCGCTTTTTAATCGATGACCTCGATCTCACCGGTTTGGGCACGGTCGGCAACCTCTTTGACGTGCAACAAGTCGAAGTGCTGCGCGGCCCACAAGCGGGCGCGTTCGGTGCCAATGCCGCGGGCGGCGTGATTCGCATCGTCACCAATGAGCCGACGCCGTACTGGACTGGCCAAGTCGAAGGCACTGTCGGTGAAGATAGCCTCGTCGCAGGCGGCATTGCCGTGGGTGGACCCATTATCGAGAGTGATCCCGAAAAACTCACCTTCCGTCTCGCGCTCCATCAGCTCAACCAAGATGGCTTTCGCGACAACCAGTTCCTCGGTAAGGACGACACCAATCGGCGCGACGAGCTCACCACCCGCTTCAAACTCCGTTGGTTGGCCAATGACGACTGGCAATGGGATGGCACCCTCCTCTATGCGGATGCCGACAACGGCTACGACGAATGGAGCCTAAACAACACACGCTTTGACACCTACTCTGACGAGCCTGGCCGTGATGAGCAGGAAACACTTGCCGGCAGTATTCGCGGCACTTGGACCGGACTCGACAATGTCGATTTCACTACGATTACCAGTTACACAGATACAGACTCACTGAATAGCGCAGATGGAGACTGGACTAATACAAATGTGATCGTTGATGATGGCAGTACATCCACCAGGCTTGACCGACAGCGCACCCGCTGGAGTCAAGAATTACGCGTCGACTCCACTGAGCAGGAAGACGCACTGGGTTTCATTGATCGTTGGACGGCTGGCATATACTTTGAAGAACTCAGTGAGCATAGTAAATTTGGCGGAAGTTTTGGAAATTTTGAAACCGAGTATCAAACCCAAACATTCAGTCTATTCGCGCAAGGCACTCATCTCTTCAGTGAAGCAACACGCCTCATCGTAGGTATACGCGCCGAACATTACGATTTAACGACAGACATCCAGGGACGCGACGACGTAGCCTTCGACGACTTATTAACCGGCGGAAAAATCACCCTTGAACATGACTTGAGTGAAGCGCACATGCTCTTTACTTCGATCGCGCGTGGCTACAAAGCCGGGGGCGCAAATATTTTCCCCGGTCTTGATGGAAACCTGCCGATTAAATATAATACTGAAAACCTCTGGAACTACGAAGCTGGCCTGCGTTCTGCTTTTTTTGATGGTGCAGTCATTTCGCAATTTACACTTTTTTATCTAGATCGCGAAAACGCTCAGCTGCGAGACTCCGACGGAGAAGGTGTCGACTTCATGTATTTTACAAGCAATGGCGAAGATGCACGGCACTACGGTCTCGAGGCCGAAGCGACATGGTTGATTAATGAAAATTGGTCTATCCACGCAGCGCTTGGGTTACTCAAAGCGACACGCGACAGCTACACTGACCCGAGTAACCCTGCTCTTTCTATTGCCCCGCGCACGCTTTCAAACGCGCCCTCATACAATTATAGTGCACGAATTGACTACGCTGCCGCCAATGGCTTCTTCGCCAATATCGAAGTTCTCGGCCGCGACGAATACTACGAATCTAACAGTCATAACGAAAAGCGCAACGCCTTTGCCGTGGTCAACTCCAGTATCGGCTACCGCTATGAGAACTGGGTGTTCACCCTATGGGCAAAAAATCTGTTCAACGAAGGCTATGAAAAGCGTGTCTTCTACTTCGCTAATAACACGCCCGTGAAACGCTTCGAAGATCCAGCCGATCCGCAGCAGTTTGGCATCACCGCCAACTACCGCTGGTAACTGCTACCTAGCATATTTCTAATCAAGAGGAAGGTACTGCACGGGCCTTCCTCTTTTTTGTATCAGTGAAACGAGTGTCATTAAAAATAAGACGAATCTTTAAGCATTGGAATGCTGGAAGGACAGCGTCCCTTCTCTCCGCGCGTTGGTTAGGGCAGTATTCCTCCCAAGGGCTAACACGCCAGACTGGGGACGTCGGAGACGGCATCGCTTCACAAACCCAACTCTAAACTGCCACCTTCATTTTCAGAATAGAAAACCAGAACACGATCTAGGTTTGCGAGCCTACACAAAAAAATCGCGACCCATTTCTGGACCGCGATTTGTTTTAAAAATTCAGACGTATCTGCGCGCTAGTAAGCGCGACCATCTTTATTCTCGAAGTAATTGATGAAGGCTTTGTTCAACATCGCATAGCCACCTGGAGTCGGATAATTACCAGTAAAATACCAGTCTCCATTGTTGTTAGGCAGCGCTGCACGCATCTTCTCAACGGGCAAGAATACCACATCTAAATCACCCTGCCATGGGATATTTTTGGGATAAACAAGATCGCCGATTTTTTTCGAAATTTGCTCGGCGGTGTAACGATCATACAAACGCTTCACGTGGTTGACTTGCTCGACTGCTGGAAGATCCACTTGCTCCAAGCAATCGCGATAGACTTCCTTCAATAGCTCAGATTGGCCATCGTCTTTAATCAGTTGGACCGTCGCCTTAAATGCGATGAACTTACTGAGCTCCGACATATCGATGCCATAGCAATCAGGGTAGCGAATCTGTGGCGCAGTCGATGCGACAACGATCTTGCGCGGATTAGTGCGACTAAGAATCTTCAAAATTGACTCTTTAAGGGTGGTGCCGCGGACGATCGAATCGTCGATGCAGACAAGGCTATCATTGGGCTTAACGACACCGTAAGTGATATCGTAAACGTGTGAGACGAGCTGCGCACGGCCCTCTTCTTGGGCAATGAAGGTGCGGAGCTTAACATCCTTATGAGCAATTTTTTCGCCTCGTGGCCAGTTGCCCATGATCAATTTGTCGATCAGTTGCTCATCCAACGTACCTTCGGCATTTGCTTTAAGTAGAGCGTCCTTTACTTCCGTGCGACGATGTAAGCGAAGCGCATCGAGTAACCCATAGTACGCGGTCTCGGCGGTGTTAGGCACGAAGCTGAATACGCTGTTGGCAAAGTCATTATCGATACACTTAACTACCTGTTCCAACAATGCGCCACCGAGAGCCTTACGCTCGCGATAAATGTCAGCATCGTTGCCTCTAGAGAAATAGATACGCTCAAACGAGCAAGGCGTGATCGGACGCTCTGGTGTGAAGCGATCTGAGTAGATCGTGCCGTCGGCCTTGATCACCATCGCGGTGCCAGGCTCGAGCTCGCAGACATTCTCGATCGGCTGATCAAAAATCGTCATCAGTGCCACGCGCTCGGAGGCGTATGCCACCACTTCGTCATTTTGAAAATAAAAACACGGGCGGATGCCTTGCGGATCGCGCATCACAAACGAATCACCATTACCGATCAAGCCAGCGATGGTATAGCCGCCGTCCCAAGTCGTCGCAGCTTTTTTCAGAATCCGGATCGGGTCGAGGTCTTGGCTGATAATCCTAGGAATGAGCTTCCCTTCGACGTTCTGATCACGCATCTGGTGGTAGATCGCGTCGTGTGCTTCATCAAAATAGAAGCCGACGTCTTCCAGTACAGCCTGAGTATCGGTACCGAATATCGGGTGTTGGCCACGGTTGATCAGGTCGTTGTTGATGTCTTTCTCATTAGTAATGGTGAAATTACCAGCGAGCATCAGGTTCTTGGTCGGCCAGTTCGACTGGCGCACGAACGGATGACAATTCGACGATGAGTACACGCCTGAAGTGCCGTAGCGCAAATGCCCGAGCAGCACTTCACCCGCATAAGCAAAGTGTTTCTTCACCGTATCGGGAAACTCTGGATGAATCACACCCGCATCGATCTTGCTCTGATAGTCCTTCAGTTGCCCTTGGAAAATGCGCGACAACGGATTGGTCTTAATACTGCGCTCACGAGCCATATATGCCTGCCCCGGATTAACATTAAGCTTCACACAGCCAATACCCGCGCCGTCTTGGCCACGATTATGCTGCTTCTCCATCAGGAGGAACAACTGGTTAAAGCCATACAGCGGTGTGCCGTATTTTTCTTGATAGTAAGCCAGTGGCTTGAGGAGACGGATCATTGCGATGCCGCATTCGTGCTTAAGAAAGTCGCTCATAGATGGGAAAAGACAAGTCGAGGGTAAAAGGCTTTTTTCCGCCGTGGCGATGCTAACTTACAACTTTTTGCAATTCGCTGCTCGAGCCAGTCATAGAGAGGCACTTCGAGCGTCATGTCTTATCCGGATACAACACCACACCAGCATCGGAAATACCGCGCTTCAACAGATGCTCGGCATTTGCGGGTTCTACATGCACTAGCACCTTGGAAACTTCTGGATGTTGCTCACGTAGCCGCAGCTTCACTTCCCGCGCGATTTGATGCCCCATCTCGACCGTGATCCTAGGATCCACTTGCAGGTGTAGATCGATTTCGTAAACATCGCCGACCCGCCGCACCCTAAAGTCGTGATACGCAAGCGCACCGGGCGTCGGTAAAATATGTTCGCGTAAATCCTCGATCACTTCGCGCTCTGGTGCGGTGTCGAGCAGGTCTGAGCACGCCCGCATAAAAATCTTCGCCGCCTCAAACACCAAATAACAGCCCAACACCAACGTAACCGCACCATCCAAAAATACCCAATCCGCGCCGCCGAGCCACACGCCCAACAACGCCACGGCCACCCCGACCGATGAGATACTATCCATTCGGTGGTGCCATGCATTCGCCATCAACAAGTCCGAGTGCAAGCCTCTCGCCACCGCCCGCGTCCACCAAAACAGTGCCTCCTTAATCAGTATCGAAACAATTGCGACACAGGCCGCACTTCCCGCAACAGGTGCCACACGAACCCCCGAGCGAAAATCTAACAACGACGAGACCACCAACGAAATCGAAAAGAAGACCAAAATTCCGCCAATGAAGAATTTCGCCAAACTCACAAATTTGTGATGTCCAAAGTGGTGATTCTCATCCTCTGGACGACGTGCCATTGATAGTCCCAACAGCACTGCTATATCGCTCAACAGATCCAACAGACTATGCATGCCATCAGCAATCAAAGCCTTCGAACCGAGCGACCATCCCGCCAGTGTCTTAATCAGTCCCAACAACAGATTCACCCATAAGCCAATCCATGTGATCCGCATGCCATCGTCTGATTTTCGCATTGCACTGATTGCTATCAAAGTCGTTTCAAGATGTCGCGATTATTCCACCGATCGATTAATAAAACGCCACTATCTGATTGCCAATAATCCTGTTAACCACTAAAAATGTCGCCTTATTCGTGCCTACTCCTAGTAAAGAACCCTACGGCCTACGAGCGACTCTTGATCGCCTCGTCTATTTCCGCGACCCCGAGCGGCACGAAACTGATGCGCCGCACGCGTTTATCTACTTCATCACGATCGCCAATCTCTCTAATACCACGATCACCCTCAACGGGCGTCGCTGGGTAATTCGGGGCGTAGACGGCCATCAAAACGTGTTCGAAGGACAAGGCATTGTCGGTAAAGAGCCTACCCTAGCTCCCGGCGAATCATTCTCCTATAATAGCCATCACGCAGCGCAGGGCAACTGTAGCGCCGAAGGCTCCTTTCACGGCATGGACAGCGCTGGCGATCCCATTCATGTCCGTATCCCACTTTTTGAAATGAGGGTGCCTCCTGAATCCCCACATGGACAGACAGAGATCGACCTCAAATAATAGCCATGAAACTTATCGATCTCAATCGCCTCGGCGGCATCGGAGCCAACTCCACCTACGTCCAAATCGGCAGCTTCAACATCCTTATCGATGCTGGCCTCAATCCCAAAGAGCTCGGCTATCAAGCGATGCCCGACTTCGCGCCAATCGAAAACGTGGAAATGGATCTAATCATCCTCACTCACTGCCACCTCGATCATCTCGGCTCTCTGCCTGTCGCATCCGCGCATAATCCTGACGCCCCTGTTATTACTTCGGTGCCAAATATCGAACTGGCGCCACGCATGCTACGCAACTCGATCAACGTCATGAAACGACAACGCGAGGAGCACGGCATCAGTGACTATCCTCTTTTTCTACACCGCGACGTGGTGGAACTGGGCAAACGACTGGTCGCCCAACGCTATGAACGCGGTGAGATCTACACCAAAGGAGACGATAAGCTCGAGGTCATTCTGCACAGCTCTGGGCACGTGGCGGGTGCTGCATCGGTTGAAATCATCCACGCAGGTCGCCGGATCGTCTTTTCTGGTGATGTACTATTTGAGCATCAACGCACCCTGCCTGGTGCAAAGCTGCCAAGCGGGGACATCGACACGCTGATTTTAGAAACCACCCGCGGCGCCAAAGCCCGCGGCAACGGCCTTTCACGCAAGAGCGAAGTCGACCGCCTGATTGAGCAGATCGATACGATTCTTCAGCGCGGCGGTAGTTGCCTCATCCCGGTATTTGCCCTCGGGCGTATGCAGGAACTGTTCAAGATCATTTACGAAGCGCGTAACAGTAACCGCATCCCGAAGGCACCAATCTACGCAGCTGGGCTAGGTATGGATATTTGCAATTATTTTCATAAGATCCATGAACGCACCAAACTGATCGATTTCAGCTTCAAGATGATGGAGAAGCTCAACGTGCGCGCCCTCGACCCAAATATGCGCCCAGGTCGCGATCTCCCGCGCAAAGGCATTTACATAGTGAGCAGCGGTATGATGGTGCAACACACACCCTCCTACAAAGTCGCCGCCTCGCTGCTCCCGCATGCCGACAACGGCCTTTGCTTCGTCGGCTATTGCGATGGAGAGACTCCGGGCGGCAAACTCCTCGCCGAAAAAGACGCCGGCAGTTTCTTTTTCGAGACCCTCGACTACCTCGCACCGATCCGCGCCTCAATTGAGCAATTTGATCTCAGTGGCCATGCTGATCGCGAGCAGCTATCCGACTACGCCGTTCAAAGCAAGGCTCGATCGATCGTACTCACGCACGGCGATCCTGATGCCCGTACTTGGTTTGAGGCGACCCTGAATCTACGTATGCCCAACAGCACTGTGCTCGATCCAGAACCTCTGCTTGAATATACAGTCTAGTAGTTTTAACGCTGAAAACATCTGCTTCGTTTGCGGAGTCACCAAACCTAATTGAAGCTAATCAAGCGGAGCAAAAGGTGCACCTGCTAGATGTTTTCTGAGCAATTGCTAGACATCAAAAAAAGCAGTGCCAGAATCCCGCTCGATTGAATGACTTGCAAAACGAACAGCGCTGAGGATTTCCATTGACTTCCTAGAATCGTCTGCGCGTTATCGCGCGCTGAAAAACACCCCGCCGCAGATAACCACGGCGGGTTTTTCATTTTTTCTCATGAACGCTAAAAATATCCGTAATATCGCCATCATCGCACACGTTGATCATGGCAAGACCACACTTGTCGACTGCCTCCTACAGCAGAGCGGCACCTACCGCGAAAACCAGCAAGTGCAAGAGCGCGCGATGGACTCGATGGATCTCGAACGCGAAAAAGGCATTACTATTAAGGCCAAGAACCTCGGAGTGAAATGGACCAACCCGAAAGACGGGGAAGAATACACTATCAATATCGTCGACACTCCAGGTCACGCCGACTTCGGAGCCGAAGTCGAGCGTGTGATGAAAATGGTCGACGGCGTACTCCTGCTAACTGACGCCGTCGGTGGTCCACAAGCGCAGACACGCTGGGTGCTGCGCAAGGCCCTCGATCAAGGCCTCAAAACAATTTGCGTGGTCAACAAAGTCGACCGCGACACGTCACGCCCAGAATGGGTGCACGATAAAGTGCTTGAACTCTTCCTCGACCTTGACGCCGACGAAGACCAATTCAACGCCCCTTTCCTGTATGCCTCTGCTAAGATGGGCTTCGCCGACCGCGAAGTGGATGGCCCTCGCGAAAACATGCTCGATCTGTTCGAGACTATCGTTGAGCGTATTCCGCCACCAGTCATCGAAGAAGGCGAATTCCGCATGCTTGCGAGTAACATCGACTGGGACAACTATGTCGGCCGTATGGCGATCGGTCGTGTACTCTCTGGTGAAATCAAAGTCGGTCAAACAATCTTTGCACTCCGCAAGGATGGCAGTAAAGACCGTGTAAAAGTCACTAAGATGAAGAGTTTCTCTGGCGCAGGTGATACCGACGACGTGACTGAAGCTGTTGCTGGTGATATTGTCGGCCTCGCAGGCTTCGACGATGTCGACATTGGCGATACACTCGCGGCTTCAGCAGATGCAGAAGCGCTCCCTTTCGTTGAAATCGATCCCGCGACCGTGCAGATGGAGTTCTCCGTCAACAGTGGCCCACTCGCTGGTAAAGACGGCAAGAAGGTCACTTCCCGCCAGATTCGTGAGCGCCTCATCCGCGAAACACAGTCTAACATTTCCATCAGCGTCGAAGACACTGACGACGGCACACGCTTCCTCGTCAATGCACGTGGTTCGATGCAGATTGCCGTACTAGTGGAGACCATGCGCCGCGAAGGTTTCGAGCTGCTCGTTTCCCGCCCGACCGTTCTTTACAAGACAATCGACGGCAAGCAGCACGAGCCATTCGAGCAAGTTTGGGTCGAAGTTCCCGAAGAGCAACTCGGTGGCGTCATGGAAAACCTCAGCAAGCGCAAAGGCAAGGTCACCAACATGGAGCACCACAACTCTGGCGTAACCGTCGAAGCCGAAATCTCCACACGTGGTTTGATTGGTTTCGAAAGTGATCTCGTTACCATGACTAGTGGCCACGGCGTAATGAGCCACTCTTTCCTCGATTACCGCCCATTCTGCGGCGAGATCATCACACGCTTAACAGGAACACTCGTCAGCATGGAGCAAGGCAAGACCATGCCATACGCGCTCGACATGATTCAAACTCGTGGCAAACTCTTTGTTGGCCCAGGTGAAGAAACATACGCTGGTATGATCGTTGGCGAAAACCCACGTAAGGAAGACATGCCAGTCAACCCTGCCAAGGCCAAGCAACTAGACAACATGCGCTCCTCCGGCACCGACAAGAGCATCCAACTCTCACCACCAATTAAATTCTCCCTTGAACGAGCGATTGAATATATCGCCCCCGACGAACTCGTCGAGATCACGCCTCAATTCCTGCGCATGCGTAAGCGCATCCTCGACGAAACAACACGTCGCAAGATGGCGAAAGCCGCCAAGAAATAAGTGCCGCTAGCACTGATTTACCAAGCCCTCGAAGACCAACAGTCCCGAGGGCTTTTTTGTGCCTTTGATCAGCACGTCGAGCCTGGCCTCGGCCGTGTGACGGGGTTAGTTAATCAGGAGCACCAAGCCAGCGCTCCCCGATCTGACGATCGAGGCCACCCGCAAATCACCGACACCCAGCAAGCAACCAAACCACGTCAGCAGTCTTCGAACGCGAATCTTGATTTAACAGCCATCCCACGCATACTGCTGAGACTATGAAACCAAGGAGCCTACGTCATCGTCTCGAAAAAGCCGCCAAAGCACTCGTCGTAATCCACAAACACACACCCAACGTCGACTGCCTCCTCGACGAAGACAAAGGCGAACACGGCCACTTGATCCTCAAGTTTGATGATGGCGACCGCAGCAAGATGACCGCCCTAGGCAAAGATCTCGAAAATAAAGGCTACCGCTTTCGAGTTAGGAAAAGCCCATGGCTCGGTCAGATGACTTACTTGGGCAAAGCCGACGACAGACCCTCGATTGTCATCACACGACCGATCGCCAAAGACCGCATCGCCATCAACGAAGATTCCTCAGAGCAGCCTTATTCGTTCAAGTAGAAGCGACACTTTTGTCGCTTTTTCATCAGCAAGTGGCAAGAATGTCGCTTCTACAGACCAGCACACACATTTTAATTTCGACTCACACACGCACACGCATGGCAAATATCGGCAAATTTAATACACTCCGCATCGTAGAACCGTCCGACCACGGACTCTACCTCGATGGCGGCGAACACTATACCATCCTCCTCCCCACTCGCTATGTCACGCCCGACATGAAAGTTGGCGACGAGATTGAAGTCTTTATTTACAACGACTCGGAAGATCGTCTAGTCGCCACCACCGAGACGCCATTCGCGCAAGCGGGAGAATTTGCCTACCTCGAGGTGATCAGCGTCAACGAACGAGTCGGCGCATTTCTCGACTGGGGTCTGAGCAAGGACCTGTTCCTGCCCTTCCGTGAACAGGGCGACCTCTCTTTCACCGTTGGCGATGGCGCCATTGTCGCCGTTTATGTGGATGAATACACTAATCGTATCGTCGCATCGACCCGCCTGCATCGCCACCTTTCAAAAACGACGCCACACTATGAGCCAAATGCTCCAGTGCATGTGCTGATCTACGGCGAGTCTCCGCTCGGCTTCAAAGCCATCATCGATAAGCAGCACCGCGGATTGCTCTACTACGCTGAGACCTCTGATCAGCTTGAGCCGGGCGATCAATTCACTGGCTACATTAAAAAAGTACATGCCAATGGCAACATTGATCTCCGCCGTGACCCAGCTGGTCGTCAACGCGCCGACCAATTCTCTGCAGTCATCAGGGAGAAGCTAGTGGCAGCAGACGGTTGCATGCCGTTTAACGAGAAGAGTACATCAGAATCGATCCGCGAAACCTTCGGCATGAGCAAAAAAGCATTCAAGCAAGCGTGGGGCGTATTGATCAAAGCAGGCGAAGTGACAGATCGCTTTGAAACAGAACATCTGACCTTGCGCTCAAAATGGGATGGTCAGATGTTTATTGAAAAAATTCCAGACCACTCGAAAAAACAGCAACACCGTAAAGGCTAATCTTTCTCACTCCTAAAAAAATGCTCTCTTTTAATCTCTTCGGTATTCCCGTCCGCATTCTCCCGTGGTTCTGGATCACTATGGCGCTGATCGGCGGTGGCTTAAGTGCCAATGATTCACTTAGTATTCTACTGGTACTGGTGTTCATCCTCGCGGGTCTCATCTCAATTTTGGTGCACGAACTCGGCCATGCGTTGACTGTGCGTAAATTCGGTCTGCCCACCGCGATCACGCTACAAGCTTTCGGCGGCTACGCCTCCTTTCCTGCGGGACAATTAAATCGCAAGCAATCCTTCCTCGTGACCGCCGCAGGTCCTGCTCTGCAACTGGCACTCGGCCTCGGTCTATTAATTGTTTATCGACTGGTTCCGATCCCCGCCGAGTCGCTATTGAAGGCACTCCTGTTTGATCTGATTAGTATCAGCATTATTTGGGCAGTGCTCAACTGCTTGCCAGTCTACCCAATGGACGGTGGCCAAATGATGGCAGCCGTGCTCGGTCCACAACGCGCCCACTTCGTACACCTAATCAGCGCAACTGCTGCGCTGCTCATCGGTTTAGCCGCTTACTTCTGGTTAAATTCTATCCTGCTGCCGTTGTTCATGGCGTTTTTTGCCTGGCAAAACTGGCAATCCTTTCAAGCACAGACGAGTAAGCCATAGGGGCCTTGGACTGACAGTGGCTCGCCGCTTGCGGCGGCCTCATCGTGCTGGTTCAAATACAACCGCTGGCCGTTACATGCAACGACGTTCGCTGTCTCCGACTTGTGAAGTAACGCAAGAATGTCTACCCGCGCCAATGCGCAATACGTGCCGCCACTTGCTGCGGCCCAGGCATACCAGGCTTTTCACGTGCGTCGAGCGCACGCTTCAAATCGAACACGGCGTCCCAATCCTCGCCCAACTGCGGGTGGATCGAAGCGACTTGATCATAAGGCAACTCATTGAGCGGTGTCTCGAGCTTTTCGGAAAGTCCGACCAGAGCACCGACCACATGATGCGCCTCACGAAATGGCACTGCACGTTCGACCAAATAGTCGACCACATCCGTTGCCAAAAGCGCAGGGTCAGCCACAGCCTTTGCACAGCGCTCGACGTCCGCTTCGACACCGACCATACACGCTGCCACACAGTCGAGCATCAGCTGCGTCTGATCAAACGAATCAAACACTGGCGGCTTATCTTCCTGTAAATCACGGTTATACGTCAGCGGCAGACCTTTGACCATGGTCAGCAGCATCTGTAAGTTACCAGTCAAACGCGCCGACTTACCGCGGATCAGCTCAAAGGCATCTGGGTTCTTTTTCTGCGGCATCAAGCTGGAACCGGTGGTAAACGCATCTGGCAAGCGCACGAAGCTGAACTCCGCACTGCTCCACAAAATGAAATCCTCCGACAGTCGCGAGAGGTGCACTCCGATCGTCGCACATGCCGAAGCAAAACTAATAAAGGTATCGCGATCACTCACCGCATCCATACTGTTTTGCGTGATTCGTGGATTGCCGTCGGCATCGACAAAATTCAACTCGCGAGCCACAAATTCACGATCAATCGGCAGCGTCGTCCCAGCAATTGCACCCGAACCGAGCGGGCACACATTCGCCTCGTCAAACACGTCAGCTATCCGTTTGCGATCACGGTCCAACATTTCCACATACGCGAGTAAATGGTGCGCCATCGATACCGGCTGTGCGCGTTGCAAATGCGTATAGCCGGGAATGATCACCGCCTGTGTGCGATCCGCGAGATCCACTATCGCCGCGATCACTGCAGTGAGCGACGCATCCAACTTTGTGCAGGCATCCTTAAACCAGAGACGCATATCTGTGGCGACTTGGTCATTGCGGCTACGCGCGGTGTGTAGCTTGGCCGCGGCAGGCACACGCAGCGTCAGCGCTTGCTCGATATTCATGTGCACATCTTCCAGCGCCATATCCCAATGAAACTGCCCCGCTTGAACTTCGCCCAAGATCGCGTCCAACCCAGCATCGATCGCAGCGCGCTCCTTAGCAGTAATAATGCCGACGTGTGCGAGCATCGCGGCCTGCGCCTTGCTGCCCTGGACATCAAATACAGCCAGGCGTTGATCGAACGAAACCGATTCGCCGATGCGTAGCATCAATTCCGCAGGTCCCTCTGAAAATCGCCCACCCCATGTCGCTTGTGATTGTCCGTTTGCCATATGAGTTAAGACTGTTCCCTGCCGTCTCGCATTTGGCAAATCTAAAGCATTGCTCGATCTGCGATGCGAAACACGCGCATTCTTGAATATTAACGAGCTAGTCGCCCCTGCGCTGAGGAATGAAGCGTCGCAGCATTCCAGCAAGTGCATCCAACTCTTCGAACTTCAACAGATATAACAGTCCGAAATAGAGTGCCGCGCCACTGGGCACCAACACCCCGACGATGACCGCGGCGTGTAATTTATCAAGCAGATCAAAACTCAGCACCAGCGCATGACCGAACACACAGAACAAGCCCATCGCCACGCCAGCACAGAGAACTTTAGCAAAGGCACTGCGCAGCTGCGAAAAACCCACCTCACTGCGACGCTTGGATAAGGCGCGCCAGAGACAGGCCGACTGCACCACCGCCGCGAGCACATTGCCAGCTGCCAAGCCGCCCGCGCCGTAGAACTGCATCAGTACCACGCCGCAAATTAAATTCACCAGCAAGCATAGTCCCGCCACACGAACAGGCGTCTTCATATCTTTACAGGCATGCAAACCACGAGTGGCAAACGTCGCCGCAGAATAAAATGGTAGGCCTAAGCCATAGATCGCAATCAGCGGTATCGTTTGCGCAACGTTTTGCGTGTTAAATGCGCCCCATCGAAACAGTAGCTCCAAGATCGGCCCACCAAGAACCATTAACCCGATACCTGCTGGTAGCGAGATCCCCACCACAAGACGCATACCTTGAATCAAGGCACCAGCGAAGGCATGGTCATCTTTATCTGACACTGCCCGTGCTAACAGCGGAAAAAACACGGTGGCTACCGCGACCGTAAAAATGCCCAACGGCAACTCCATCAAGCGACTGGCGAGGTAGAGCACCGATACTGCCGACTCATCGAGCGAATACGCCAACAGCCGCGACACCAAAATATTAACCTGTAAGATTGCCGCTCCCATCAGGCCGGGTAAGAACAATCGCCACAACTCACTCATCTCTGTTGAAGCACGCTGCTCGATGCGTGGGCGCCAGCCTTGCCGTGCCAAATCCCACGCGGGCAACAGCAACTGTAATAATCCGCCAAACAACACACCTCCACAAAGCCAGTACACAATCTGCGCCTGATCCTGACTCAGCCATATCCCCACGGCTAAGGCAGTAATCATCGCGAGGTTGAGCAGTATTGGTGTGCTGGCGGCAATGGCGAAACGCCCGAGCAGATTGAGGCCCGCCGAAACAATCGCCGCGAGGCAGATGAAAATCATATACGGCAGCAACACGACCGCCAGTTCTGCGCCCAGCGCCCAACGGTCGGACAGCATTCCGCTGTGAGCCAGCGAACCAAATAACACAATTCCACTGACAACCAGAACCGACAGTATGATCAACAGACGCAGCAGCACTTGATTAAAAAAGGCAAAGGCCTCGGAACGTCCAGCGCGATGCAGCACATCCGAGAAGATCGGCACCATGGCCGAAGTCAGCGCGCCTTCACCGAGTAAACGGCGAAACAGGTTGGGCAAAGTAAATGCCAGGATAAACGCATCATTCCAAGCGCTCGCTCCCAGAGCCGCAAAAATAAGAATATCACGCGCCAAGCCCAGCACGCGCGAGCCGACCGTCGAAAGACTGACAACTACGATATTTTTAAGATTTTTGAGCATAACTGGACGTTGGCGACTAACAAAACCAACCAAGCACAAGAAACTACCTCAGAAAAAACTTTGGCAATTGTATATTTCATGCTCTACCAAGAAGGTGTTTTTAACTTTCATCTCTCTTTCAGGGTAATTGCCCTATTTAATTTCATAATAACCTATTTCATTTAAATACAATGCCACTTATTGCTAAACTAGCCGAACGCCTCAAACGTCACCCCAAACGAGTGGTCTTCCCCGAAGGGGCCGACCCCCGTATCCTCCAAGCCGCCCGTAAATTTGCTACACGCGGTCTGGGCATCCCCATCCTACTGGGTGATCGCGCACAAATTAAGTCCAACGCCGAAAAGCTCGATATCAGCCTCGAGCACATCCGCATCATCGAGCCCCGCCGCAGCAGCGAATGGGATAACTTCGTCAGCAAATTCCAAGGGCTGCGTCGCTTCAAAAACATGAACGACAAAGAAGCCGCGGATTATTTGGACAACACCAACTACTTCGCGACCCTGATGCTCGCGACCGGACAGGCAGACGCCATCGTTTCCGGCGCGACCAGCAAAGCATCCAGCTCGTTGCGCCCCTTGTTGCAGATTATTCCTCTGCACGAAAACGTCGCCAACATGTCGTCGCTCAACATCTTCGATCTCGAAGACCCTGAGACCGGTAAAGATCGCGAACTGTTCCTAGCCGACTGCGCGGTCATCCCAGATCCCACCGCCGCGCAACTCTGCGACATTGCGGTCACCACTGCAGCGCTAAGCTACCACTTGACCAACACCAAGCCGCGCGTCGCGCTGCTCAGCTACACCAGCAAGAGTGTGTCTAGTAAGAATCCGACGGTGGCCAAGATGAAGGCAGCCACGATGATGGCCCGCAAAAAAGCCCAGGAGCTCGGCATCCCGATGGACATCGAAGGCGAACTGCAGGTCGATGCCGCCCTCGACCCAATCGTGGCGAGCAGTAAGAATATCGAAGGCACTGTGGCTGGCCATGCCAACGTGCTAATCTTTCCAGATCTACACTCGGCTAACATCGCTTCCAAACTTGTCCACGTTTTGACTCGCGCACGTAACTATGGCCCGATCCTCACTGGCCTAAATAAGCCCGCAGCGGAAATTAGTCGCGGTGCCACAGCCAGTGATATCTTTGGTACTGCTGTCATGGTCGCCTCTCAGGCGATCGATCACAAGCTACTCTATCCGACTGGAAGTGACGACTTGAACGAAGATGTGACCATCATCGACTAAGCTCGATCAGACCTCGAACACTTCGATCTCCGCAAACCGACCAGCCGATGCCTCAGTCAGACGATACCGAACTCCTCACTGCTCCTAGGAATACGACCACCAAGCGTATTTTTATTGCCGCGACACGGATGAATGATGGCAAGACGACAACCAGCTTAGCGCTGTTTGCCGCATTGCGTAGTTTTACGCCGAAGGTTGGTTTTATTAAGCCGGTCGGGCAACGCTTTGTAGAAGTTGAAGGGCACCAAATCGACGAAGACTCAGTACTGCTGGATAAGATCTTCGACGTCAAAGTGCCGATCGGTGCAATGAGCCCGATCGCGATTCATTCGACCTTTACGCGCGATTTCTTGGACGACCCGTGCAAGAACCATGCGACCGTCGTCGATAAAATGTGTCGCGCATTCGATCGTGCCGCGTTTGAGAAAGACTATATTATTATCGAAGGCTCAGGGCATGCGGGTGTGGGCTCGGTGTTTAATTTGTCCAACGCAGACGTCGCCAAGCGACTCAAAGCCAAAGTCATCATCGTCGCGCGCGGCGGCATCGGTCGTCCAATTGACGAAATAGCCTTGAACAAAGCCCTATTTGCACAAGCAGGCGTGGAAGTGATTGGCGCGATTATCAACAAAGTCGAAGCCGATAAATTGGCGATGATCGAGAAATACAGCCAAATCGCACTCGAACGGATGGGCATCCCACTGCTCGGCTGTATTCCGGTGGAAAAGAAACTGACCGTACCGAAGCTCAATCAAGTGGTCGATGAGGTGAATGGCCGCTGGCTGAACGGCCGCGAGCACGGGGCCACAGAGCGAGTCGACCAAGTCTTGATTGGCGCAATGGCGGCCAAAGGACTCGTCGACCTACTGGAACGAGGTTCACTGATCATCACGCCGGGCGACCGTGAAGACATTCTGCTCGGCGCAATCGCCGCAGAGAGTATCGCCGGCGAAAAAGTTGTTTCCGGTATTATACTCACGCGCAATGTGCTCCCACATCCGAAACTCATGGAGATGATCACAAAAACCAACATTCCCGTGATCATTTGTCAGGACGATAGTTATGCCGTGGCATCAAAGATCAACCTAATGACCGTCAAGACTCAGCCCAGTGATATCGATAAGATTCCGATCATTAAGAACCTAATTTCAAAAAACATCGATCTCGATGTGATCCGCAACGCCTTCCAAACCGAAAGCAGCAGTGCGGAGAGTCTCTAGTCCACTCAGTCACGATCATTACGAACGAGGGAAAACTTCTAGCATCTTTGCTCGACGTATCAGACCTGAGCCAATAAAGCTCTCGCTTTCCTTTTAAACATGCCAAAGAAAAACCACACACTCACCTTTGAGGTCGCCCTTGAGCGCCTTGAAGCCATTCTCGAATCCATGGAAAGTGGTGACACACCACTTGCTGATCTGGTTGCTAAATTTGAAGAAGGCTCGAGCCTCTTGAAAAACTGCCAGCAAAAGCTCAAAGAAGCCGAACTGAAGATCGAAAAGCTCAATATCAAGACCGGCGAGGTCGAGCCGTTCGAAGACGATACTACCGAGGCCTAGCCTCAACCGGTAGACATCGCACAACGCACACCAGCATTTTTTAAGAGTATGGGCCTACTAGAGCGGATTCAATCCCCCGAGGACGTTAAACAGTTATCCGAGGCAGAGCTACCAGTGCTCGCCGCGGAGATACGTGAACGCATCATCACAGCCACCTCGCAAAACGGTGGACATGTGGGGCCCAATCTCGGCGTCGTCGAGCTGACCATCGGCCTACACCGCGTCTTCAATACCCCCAAAGACCGCTTCGTATTCGACGTGGCCCATCAAGGCTATGTGCACAAGCTGCTCACTGGTCGCAATGGTACAGCCTTTGATAAGATTCGCCAATGCGACGGCCTCAGTGGCTTTTTGAGCCGGAGCGAAAGCGAACACGATGCTTTTGGTGCCGGCCATGCCGGCACCGCACTGTCAGCCGCACTTGGGATGGCCACTGCGCGTGACAAGCGTGGCTCAGACGAGCATGTCGTCGCTCTTTGTGGAGACGCCGCCTTCACCTGTGGCATCACCATGGAAGCGCTCAACAACGTCGCCACCTCGACCAAGCGCCTGATCATCATTCTCAACGACAATAAATGGTCGATCGCCAAGAACGTCGGTGCCCTGCCCCGCTACTTTAACGAGCTGATCACTAATCCGCTCTACAACCGGCTGAATGACGATTTCGAGTCGCTGTTGCAAAAAGTTCCAGGCGGCGAAACTATCATTCAGTTCGGCTCAAAGTGGAAGAAGGAGACCAAGGACTTCTTCGTGCCGTCCTCACTTTTTGAGAAATTCAACGTGCGCTACATTGGTCCCATCGATGGTCACGACCAGAAGCAGGTCGAGCACTTCCTCGAATTTGCCAAACAATCCGAGCAGCCAGTATTACTGCATATTTTGACAACCAAGGGCAAAGGCTACGACGTCGCGATCCAAAACCCCGAGCGCTTCCACGGCGCAAGCCCCTTTGACGTCAAAACTGGCAAAGGCGCACCATCGGCCGTCGGTACTGCGCCAAAATATCAAGACGTAATGGGCCGAACTCTAGTCAAGCTCGCCAAGAAAGATAAAAGCATCGTCGGCATCACCGCAGCGATGCCAGCCGGTACTGGGCTCAATATTCTAGAGAATGAACTACCGGATCAATTCATCGATGTCGGTATCGCCGAAGAGCACGCAGTGCTCTCTGCAGCCGGCATGGCCACTTCCGGATTCCATCCAGTTTGCGCGATCTACTCGACCTTTTTGCAGCGCGCCTTCGACCAACTTATCCACGACGTTGCCCTGCAAAACCTACCAGTGATGTTCTGTATGGACCGTGCGGGCCTCTCGCCCAACGACGGCGCCACGCACCACGGTCTATTTGACCTCGCTTATTTGCGTAACATTCCAGGTGTAGTCGTCATGGCGCCTTCGAACGAAGACGAGCTTGCCGATATGATGGCCACCGGCATCGCCTATCAAGGCCCGAGCTTTGTGCGCTACCCACGCGGTGCAGCCATTGGCACGCCGATCAAAGAGATGCCCGAAGCCCTCGAAATCGGCAAAGCCGAACGCCTACAAGAACAAGGCGCAATCGAGATATGGGCAATCGGCTCGATGATCGCCGATGCAGAGCAACTCGCTCAACAACTTCACGCAAACGGCATTCAAGCTGGCGTGGTCAATGCACGCTTCGTCAAACCACTCGACACCGAGTTACTCCTGTCATCCGCGCAAGACTGTCAGCTGATCGTGACGATGGAAGACAACGTCATCAGCGGCGGCTTCGGCAGCGCGATCATGGAAGCACTG
>Ga0255779_1000346_pt1 | contig 59308 bp, 80 predicted proteins | sample 011ome_21_FD_179977 | JGI IMG/M metagenome (GOLD analysis project Ga0255779, IMG submission 179977) | Coastal salt marsh microbial communities from the Groves Creek Marsh, Skidaway Island, Georgia - 011508AT metaG (version 2) | ecosystem: Environmental > Aquatic > Marine > Intertidal zone > Salt... | reverse complement strand
TTGCTCATCTACTTTAACTCTAAGTAATTCACAACCTAAATTGGGTTCATTATAAGGTGGTCCACTCACATCTAAATGTCCCTGTGGAGGTCCATGTGTAATGAGAATATCTGTGTCCTTTGGGATTTGATTCCATACTCTCATTAAATCTTGGCCACATCTTGGTAGATTAAATGCCCAATTATAAAATTCAGGTTGCCAAGGACTTCCATAAATTTTAACAGACTTATCAGTATCTAAGCTATATAGACCAAACATTTCATCCTCTAAATAGATTAGATTAGGAAAGAGTTCTAATATAGATTCGATTTGATCTGGCTTATTTTCAAAAGCTCTGTCATGATTACCAGCAATAAATACTTTTTTATCATACTGCTTTTGACTTGTAAACCACTCACAAAATTCTTCTACTTCATAATTAGAATAGCCGCTGTTCATAATGTCGCCAGCATGAATCAATAAGTCACCACCGGGTAATTGACCTTCCAATTCCCAGTGTTTAGTGTGTGTATCTGATATAAATGTTATTCTCATGTTAGTAATTGTTTACCGTTTTGATTCTCCGTTTTTACAAACCATTTCATCTACTACTGTTTCTCTACGATTATCCCTTGGTAGTTCTGGGCAGAGTACATTTCTCACAAAGTCTTTGGCCTCTTCAAGAGTCTTAAAAGTGGTTCTAGTTTTATAACAATCACCAAATCCACATTCAGTATGTTTAATGTCTTTCCAATAAGACCACCATAAGAACTTTTTCCACTCTTGGATGTAGTAATACTCATGCGAGACATTTCCATTCTCGTTAAAGTATTCGTAGTGTTTGATTAAAAAATTTGCTTGTGTTTTCATTTTTGTTTTGGCTTAATTAAGCAGTCTACACATATATTAGTTAGTCTTAAACCGCTTGGTATCTTTTCACCGCATATGTTACATGTATGATGGAATTCTTCTTTGTCCATTTTAATTAACGTTTATTCCAACCGCCAAGTGGCATAATCTCTTCGCCTGTGCCCATTGGATATTTTTCATTAACCCACTCTTCTCTACCATTAGCAATGCCCATAATTTTAATATTGGGGTTATTAGCTATAATTTTAGTTTTATTAATAGCCTCCTCACTGGATTCTGCCATAACGCATGCTGCAAAATCTTTATATTTGTTGAAAGCTCGTTCCATATGAAGTGCATCTTCATAATGTAAGTAATAAACTACGGTTGGTTTTTTCATGTGGTAATTTTTTGGTGGACCTTGTAGGGCTCGAACCTACGACCTACGCATTATGAGTGCGGTGCTCTAACCAACTGAGCTAAAAGTCCTAATCTTATCTTTGGCTTAAAGACAAGTTTTATATGTTACTTGTGTGATTTAGTTTCATACCAAGTGATTTATTCTTTGTTTCTATAATCTGCAGAAGATTTCATGTTCATATATAACTCCAGCGTATTGTTTAATGAGTCTTCGTCCATTTCGTAGATAAAGTTCATATCGATTGGCATCTTATATGATTTAGAAATTTCTTCTATTTTAAGAATCTTAGCAGCTCTTGTGTTTAAGTTTTTAAGAAGTTCTTGTTCGAATGATGTTAGATTTTTTTCGTTATTTGACATTGGTTTGATTATTAAATTGATACTTTAAAAAATGTTTGTTGGCCAGTAGAATATCTTCCATATACCTTTTGACCGTCTTTTGTTATAATGTGATTATCGCCGATACTATCTACTGTAACTTTTTTATTATGTAGAATACCGTCCATTTCATAATCTTCATCCTTCCACTGCACAACGATCACATCACCTACTTTAAGTTCTTTCAGTTCTTTAAATGACATTTTATTTGTTTTTATATGATTTTACAGTTTTACGATAGTTTGCTACAGCACGTGATAGACGATCTAATCGCTCTTGAGGATCATTGATCATCATACGAACTGTAGTTTCATAAATGTGGCCGTTATATTCAGACTTGTAATAGCCTTTACGCTGTGGATTCAATTGGTAAATAGTCTCTTGAATTTTACCTGACCAATAAGAGCGAGTTTTATAAGAGCGGCGAATGTAACCACTTTCATAACTTAGATAATCACAGTTAGTGATTGGATCGTGATAACAGATAGTACCATTGTCAGCTTGACGCTGTGAAGTAACTTCGATACACTTGAGAATTTCTAATTTATTCATTTTTATTTTGCTTTGTTGATTATTACTCTACTAATATACCACAAATAAGTGATATAAAAAAATTATTCAAAGATTATTTTCATTTTATTTTCACTCACACGACCCGATTCAATAGTCTCTTGAACCACTTGAGAGAAATTAGGTGTGATGATTGGAAAATCATACTCTCCACCGAGAATACGTCTCACTTCAGCATAGCGAATCTTAGCACTGTCGTAAGATCGACCCAAAGTCTCAGCTATGTTTTTAAAGATTACTGACTCATCTTGACGAGTGTAGTTGTCAAGATACATTTTCATCCACGTTCTGGCCTCTTCAATCGACCAATCTTGATTTTGTTTTTTCATTATACAGTAATTAATTCGTTCTTTTTTGCTTTAATGTGTTTACAGTCACCTCGATGGAACATCTTAGCGGGACAAGTACAGTCCCAACGACCACTTCTTTCAGTAACTTCATAAAATTTACCGGGTTTTGAGGCTTCAACTTGCCACGATCTGTTTTCAGTTTTAGTGACCACTGGAGTAGTCTTGGTTTTTACTACTTTAGCACTTGGATGAAACTTAATCTGTTCTCTAGTAGTCCCTTCTGGCACAGGGTGCCAACCGGGACATACATAAGTACCTGAATTAGTAGTTACAAGTCCAAAAACTTCTCCATATTGATCACTTGGAGGAAATGTATAGATTTTCATATTTTAAAGATTATCGCGAACTGAATTTTGCAGCATCATCTGACTAGTTGGTGCAATACCAAAACTTACCCAATTCTCTTTATTATTAAACTGAGATCGACAATGATCCATAATAGAATCATCAAACTCTAAATGATTGCCAGCAACATCGGTTACAGGGTGCCACTTAGTTTGCCATCCATCGCCAAGGAAAGTTACCCAAGCCATTTCTTTACTTAAATCTAATACCATGTCTTTATCTTTTTAATTATACTACTAATATAACAAAAAAAGCCCACATAAAAAAATGTGGGCTTAACTATTTTCTAAAAAGTTACGAACAATTTTAAAGTTTTGATTTAAACTCTTTTAAGAAAAGACACCTCTCATATTCTTCTTGTTTTTCAAAATATTTAATCATCTCATCTATTTCATCAACCGTAGGTTTTTCCCCAGGCTCAATAAAGAATACAGGTAACATATCTTCTGGAAAATCTTCACCATCTTTAACAACTAAAAACGTAATATAAGTTAATAATTGTTCTAATGTTGCAGCTCCAGAAAGAAGTTGATATGTGTTTTCTATGGATTGACCGTACATTTTCATTTTATTTAGATTTAGTCCAAACTAATTGATTATCAACGTATATAGTTTCAATGCGGCTATTTTTCTTTAGTATTGCATTAATGTATGCATTTGGCTTTTTAACCTTATCGTATGCCTTAGTAGTTCCATCAACTTCATTGATAACGACTACCGAACCACCCGGAACTAGACTTAATGAGTTGGTTCTATATGTATCACTTACAAAATATCCCATATTATTAAATTACGTGCCATTTTTTAGCTGAAGATATAACAGCTTCCTCGTTGGATAAATTAGGAGTTTCTCTAATCATGTCCATGGCGTCAAACATTATTTGTTGTCTTAGTCCTTTAGAATATGCTAAATTTAGCACATCTCCCATATTAGTAGGATCAAATTGAGGAAGTGTTCCATCCTCTTCCATTTCTCTTATTTTACTTAAAATGTTTCCCATAATTATTATATTGATAATCAGTTCAATGTTTCACGTATTTAAAGATATTTAAACCCAATGGACAATCTTCTCGTTCAGGGTGCCATTGTACTGCTATAATTTTTTTATCTTCATCTTCAAATGCTTCTGGAATATAACCGCCATCAAATGACATAAACGTAACTTTAAAATTATCTGCTACATTAGAACACCATTGATGATGTCTTGAATTGACTTCAAACATTACATCGTTTAAATCTTTAACAAAGTGAAACTGAGAAAGTTTTTTAGCATGATCATCATCTCCTGAAAATTCATCAGATCTATGATAATCAACCAATGCATCATCAAGATCTTTAACAGTTCCTCCGAAATATTGGTTTAACACTTGCATACCTCTACATATACCAATAATCGGTTGATTTGAATCTAATGCTAATTTAATCCAATAAAATTCTCTACTATCTCTTTCTGGATTTTGACCAATATCAGCACCGCCGCATAATAGAAGTGGAGCATCTAATTTTTTAAATCGCATATCTAATATAACTGGCTCAAATCCTTTAGATTTAACCCAATCTAGATATGTAATTTTTTCTAATTCACCTTTAGGAGGTGCAACAAATAATTTCAAATTAATAATTTACCAATTTTTCTTATAATCGCTATCATCTACCCATGAAAATAATCTAGTTTCTTCAACATCATGTAGGATAATAGTTTTATCGGTCACTTTATCATCATAGAAGTACTCATAACCAAAAAGTGCAACATCTGTTTCCATTTTTTCAATAATCTTATTGTTAAATGTTTTACAACCATGCGCCCAGTATATAGTGTCGTATACACTCAAACATTCGTTGATAATTCTACCATTAGGTATTGACCCATAAATTGTACAATCAATCAATGTATTATGTTCTTGTGTAGGTTTCATACCAGCAAAGAACTCATGTTGCGGAGATAATTGTGCTAAAACCTCATCAAATGATCTAATAGGCTTAGCATCTAAATCACAATAAATTCCTCCAAAATCTCTAAGTAATAGAAGTCTAACTCTGTCCGCAATAAAAGCCCATTTATAAACTTCAGGTTCTTTTACGTAATTCTGTAAAAATTCGTCGTCTTTATATAGATCATTAAATATATCATCATGTTTCCATAATTTATATTCCCAATCAGGATGCATTGCTTGCATTTCTTGACCAAATCTAACGCACCAATCGGGCGGCTCATTGTATCCTATCCAAATTTGGTGAATTTTCTTAGGTATTTCCATGTGATATCTAATTTATTATATTATATATTACGATTAAAAATCTCTTTTTTCATCATAGATTGCTTTTATTACAGGAAATCTTAGTGATTCTTCTCCTCTCTTATTTTTAGTAGTTTCAAAATATTGAATAGTTACTTGTTTGCCTATAATTTGATCTGGATTGTTAAAATAATAACGTCTCTGTTCTTGATTAAATCCGCTACCAACTTGAACTCTATTTCCCTTATGTTCAATAATAATATTTTTTAACATATTTTCTGAAACTTCTGCTCCATCGACAATAACACGTTGGATATCATTTTCTACATCTACAACAATGTACTCTTCATCATAGAAGGTTTTAACTTTTAGAATATCATCAGATCTTTTACCCTTATATGTAGTGTTCTTTCGTAACATTAATCCCTCCCAACTATTAGTTTTTGAAATTTCTAACATATGTGCAAACGCATCATCATCACAGTCGAATTGATCAAGTATACCAATATATTCTTGGCTTTTTATTAGAGGAAACAACTCAGTTAATCTTTCGTCCAATGTTGAACTACTGGTTTTATTTTGAAAATCTTCTAATGTTAAAAAATCAAACATCCAATAAAATGGACTTTCAATAGTATGATCCTTACGTTTAATTTCTTTAATTATATTTTGAAAATCTTCATTTCCATATTCATCGAGTATACAAATTTCACCATCAATGACCATGTTTTTAACTCCAAGCGCTTTAATTTCAGGCTTTAAGTTATCTAATGTTAAAAATTCCTTTCCCGTGCGTGAGAAAAACTTAACCTCTCCATTTTCATCAATAATACAAATACATCGACAACCGTCTAATTTTCTACTGACTCTCCAACCATCTGACCACTTAATTTTCTTCTTTGTTTTTTCATCGTATGTTTTAGCCAAAGCAACATCAAATGTTGGAATTAATCCTGGAATGACCTTATTGATCATTGAGGCAGTTGAACGTGTTTTCAAGTTACGATCAATAATATTCCAAATAAGATCTGCATACATTGGATTATCTGATACGTATCGGTTAACCGCCTTAATCGCATCATGTCCTGTGATTATTCTATCATTTAAATAGTCCAACAGTGTGAAAAGATCCTCAAATTGATGGTATGGACTAATAAGATCTGAATTCTTTTTACAGTTAGTAGAAGTAACACCGTATTGTTTATAAGTATCATATGTATAAACTAATGCCTTACGAACTGAATCATATTGACTGTATTCCTCTAGAACATTAAGTTTGTCCGTGTTGGAATTAGAAGAATTTGATTGTTCAACGAAATCATAAATTAATTGTAGATCTGTCATATTATGCGAATTTAGTTCTTAATTCTAAAATTTCTTCACGAGATTCAAAGCCAATGATGTGAAAAACTTCATCACCTTCACCAAAGTTTGGCATTACAAAATCTGCTTCAATTAATTCGTCCCAGATTTCTGCCAACCAATAGTTTTCAAAATGTTCAGCGTTCTTTAACATATCCGCTTTCATGTCTTCTAAGTCATAGCCTTCACCATATCCATAAGGATTGATAATCTTTGCTAGTTTGTTAGCGGTGGCTTCATCTTGAAGCGCATTAATCGCAAACTTAGTCTCTTTAATCATATGAGCCCTGACGTTATCATTATAGTCATACATTTCTTTTGACCATGGTTTGGTAATTTCGATTCCGTGCTTGTAAATTTTTGGTATTGCCATATTATTTTTTTTATTTTTTTAATTAATTATTTTCAACACGATCGTGAACAGATATAGGAGCATCTGAAGGAAATCTAGAATCTGATGTGTAAATAAAATTACCGCCAGCCATTGAATGACGACCTGATTTTGCAATAGATGCAGGAACCGCATAATTTTTTTGTTTTCCCCATAAAACTCTTTCGATTAGAACTAGTTCGTCATCTGGGATCATATCAAGATCCAATCCTTCACCATAGTGTAGAATAATTGAATCTTCTTTAGAAGTTAAACCATTATTTGTACAGTCACCTAGACTGTTTCTCAATACGAATGTTAAAACTGTTTTCATCTGCTTTATCTTTTAATTATACTACTAATATACCACAAATAATTGACATAAAAAAATCTGGCACTAATTATTTTCGAATTATTTTAATACCACACGATTCATAAACCTCTTCCCAACCGCCCGGTCTCTTTGATCTAAATCCACCGGCGTTAAGAGCATTATCCTCATGTCTCATTAACCAACAAACACCACTGTAGTTTTCTACAACTTTATTAACTTCTTGCTCAGATTTACATGCAATTAAAGATTCAAAATACTCTGCAAGTGGCGTAGTATGTTCCCATAAAAGAAGTGATTTACCATTTTCGTCTTGACCTAAAATATTACGCTTAGTCCAAAGTAATTCAAAGGGATCAATACCCAAAGGTTGACATGCATTCATTACAGCCTCAGAAACCATAGTAACTTTTTGATCTGTCATTTTTTTAAGAGTGTCTTTTAAAGCCTCTTTTAACTTCTTCTTAATAAATGGATCTGTCTCGTCGTTGTGTTGTTTTACATACAAATGGACTATTGGTAAAAATACCTTAGTGTGAGGTGTCATATTTTTTATTTTAAAGAGGTAATCTAATTATTACTTGTTCAAAGTGGTTGTGCAGCGATACACCGCTGTATTGTCCTTTGATTTTCCAGCTATCTGTTTGTGCACTTGGACCTAATTCGAAAATATCAACTGCTAGATCATGGTCATACATACATAACTCGTTAGTTTTACGATCAATATATGCAATCCAAAGATTTCTATCTTTATACTTTTTATTAAGAGTAGCTCTAGAGCCCTTAAGTTGAATATTTATATTTTTACCAGTTGCAATATGATATGCGATCATATCTGCTCCATGTTTATCAGCTGTAATAAGATTACAAGAAAAGCCAAATTCTACCAATACAGATGCTGTTTTGGCAAAATTATAAACCTCTTGTTCTTTACCTCCTAATGTATTATAATCTACTCTTGTTTTAAATAATTCTTTCATGTTTCTTTTAATTATATTATGTAACTCATACCTTAAGCTATAAACCAATTGGTTTCGTCAAATACTTCAAGGCTTTCGCTACCGTCGTATTCTTCGATACGGAATTTCTTACCTTCATCGACCCATTGAACTTGAAGACCTTTCATACCACCTAAGTACATGTTTTCACCGTACTTCTCTACAACAATGTACTCAAAGCGATTCATATCGCCGCTTAAGAATGCTTCGACCAAATCGAAGTCAACTGCCATCTCTGGCTTGTTCCAAGTACTAAATCCTGCACCAAATCCTGGGCTTACTAAAACTGCGGTCTTACCGTCTTTCTTAAACATTTTCATATGCTTTATCTTTAATTACTCTACTAATATAACAAAAAAAGCCCACATAAAAAAATGTGGGCTTAACTATTTTCCAAAAAGTTACGAACAATTTATTTTAAATCGCCAAACTTATCTTTAATTGCATCTTCTTTCGAAGTGTCTACTGGCGTTCTATCTACCGTGATAGTTCTACCTTTGTTAGTTTTTACAACTCTTTTGCTATTAGTTCTCATTGAACCCCATTTATAAGCTATAAATCCAACTACTAATACTGCCAATACAATAATTCCTTCTTCCATAATTCCTTCTTTTTTTATATTGAGACCCTTAGGCCTTTTTTAAATCTTTATCACTTAGGCCTCGCATATATGGATCTGGTCCTGGTTTTGCTTTACCTTCATTGATAAATTGATTAAATTCTATAATATACTTCATATCTTATATATTAGACTAAATCGTCTGAGTTTATTAAGGTGTATGTAAATGAGTTACCCCATATTTTAGCTGCTTTATTAATAATTTCCATGAAAGTTTTAAATTCACTATTATTAGCCATTACTTGACAGCCGGCTGACCATTTATCAACCTGAACAGATTCTCCACCAACTCTTGAAGTAGCTCTATGAATATTAATACCATAAATACCTTCGTGTACATTTTCTTCTATCATGTCATATACATCATCTTGATTTCCGTCACGATATACCTTTAGGGCCTTAGCTTGTCTTAGGGCTTCATATTTACCTTGGTGTAATCCAATCTTATGAGATCCTCTATATTGTCCTTCTTTTAAAATAGCAACACCATTTTTATTTAATAATTGCGTTTCCGTCCAATGAGAACCTGGATCCGTAGTAGCTTTAAAGCAATGAAAATGCCAATCACCAGATTCATCTCTATAAGACAGTGTAATACAATCATCAAACTTATTAGTAACTTGACCATGTGTTTTTGAATTTCTAACTCCTACAATATTTACATCATAATTTTTAGAATCAAACCACTTATAACCTTTGTTAAGTATTGCGGCTTCTATTTGTTCTCTTGTATAACAACTCATTTTTATTTTATTTTTTTATAGCTAGACCCCAAACATGAAACTCTGTAGATTTAACATCAGAAACATCCCAGTATTTAGAAAGCTTCTCTAACCAAAAATCAGAATTTTCTATAATTAAATGTAAATTTCTACCATCTTCAAATGTACTATGTGAAGCTACTAAACAAACTTTAAAATAAAATATTTTATTAGTTTTTTCATATATATGCTCCAATACTGCATCTAGTTTTTCAGGTTCTATATGTTCCAATACATCAACACAAACCGTCATGTCACTTACTTCTGGATCATGTGCCAGTTCAGGTCTACCGGGTTCATATTGATTAATTATTAAATTATGATCAGGTATTTTCTCGTTTAATGTTTTTAGAAAATCAGATTTACCTGAACCGTAATCTAATATAGATTTACAATTATGATCTATTGCATAATTATAAATTCTAGGTACAGAGCCAACTACTGCTCCACCCCATGGCATTTCTAGAGTTGCCTTCTCCAGCAATTTGCGGTATTCATCAGAAACCACATCTGCTATTTTGAAGTTTTTATTCACTAACTAAAGCTTATTTTTCACCCTTATTACCCCAGATTTTATCTACTGAAGCAAGGCCAAGTGCACCAAATGCTAGTGCGGCTACTGCATTAACTAATACCGCTGAAGGAGCTATGTGCTCATCCGTAAACTGATTTGCGAACAATGTTATGCACAATGTTAAACCAGCAATAATACCAATAAATCTTTTTGATGAAGGGACTCCTTTTTCGTCTTTAAGTAAACCCGTTATCCATGCTACTATTCTTTTCATGATATATTTTATATTTTTAATAGTACGCTAAACGCACTGTATTATATATCTAAAAATATTAAGCCTTTCTAGAAGTAAATTCTCTTTGAACGTTTAATGAATGGAAGAATGGATTTAATCTAACGTATGTACTATTAGCTCTTTGAATATTAGCGGCACGTTCGCATAAACATCTATCTGCAGGGAATGCGCCAAATCTTTTAATAAAATTTAATATTTGTTTTGCGCCTTTAGGTGTCATAATATATCCGTATGCTCCTCTAAAAACACTGCCTGTTAAATTATTGTCAGGATAAAAAATATTAGAAGGATATTTTTTTACCCCAGGCTCGTATTCTTCAATTCTCTCATTATACCATTCAAAGTGATCATATCCTTTTTCTTGGTTTTCAAATGGTAAAAAAGCATCTAAATGGCATACGCTATCTATTAATGGTAAAATACCCCTAGGGTCCCTAACTAATAAACCGTCTTGTTCTAAGATCATGAAGGGTTCTTCTTGGTTGGCACATTTTTGCCATAAAAGATAATGACTTGCTAAACAACCAATTGTACCGTCAGTCCATTCGACCTCGGGCACTACAGATGAAGGATAAACATCGAAAGATTTTAAAACATCTAATCCTTTCTTACCTACGACACCATCAAATAACTCGTATTCAATATTAAAGTGTTCTAGTGGTTCAATTGTTTCTTCAGTCATCTTTACTGAAAAATCATCTCCACTCATGTATATGATGTATGTCTTCATTGTTTAATAATTATTATATCTATTCTACTTTTTTGGATTGAATTTTACTTTGAAAGTAACCAACTAGAAGATTGAATTTTATCCCCTAATCCATCTATTAATTCAATTCCAAGTCTTTCACATACACCGACTTCTGGAATGCTATCATTGTTTTGATCACCACCATTTGCAAATGCAAGTTGGTACATGTCACCATATCTTTCATGAATTAATCTAACTGTTGAAACTACAGTTCTATCATTATCTACTGAAAGAATTACATGATCTACTGCTTTAATATTCTGTACAATGAATAATCGTTCCTTCTCTTTTTGAAACTCTTTAGAGCCTTTTAGATGACGTTGGAGATCGTTATTTACAATAACTATAAGTATATCGCCTTTGGCTTTAGCGTTATTAAAATACTCTATATGTCCTCTGTGAATAGGGTTGAAATAACCCGAGACTATGATAGCTTTTTTCATGCTTTTTTACTATCTTGTTGAGATTCCATTAATTCTATAACCATCTCAAGTTTATTAATATAAAATGGAATATCAAATGTATCGTCTTTTCCATATATTTTTACAGAATTACGAACATAATCTAAATTCCATAAAATTTCATCTACTGTTTCTTTATCCATAATATATTTTTTTAATGGTACTCCCTAGGAGAATCGAACTCCTATTTTCAGGATGAAAACCTGATGTCCTAACCGTTAGACGAAGGGAGCAAATAAAGAGAGATTTCGGGTCTTTCGGGGTTTCTGGTTTGCCGACCTTACTATAAACCCTTTTTCAATGGTGTCGACCTAACAGCTTCACTGTCTCTCTTTTTGCGATCCGGACGAGACTCGAACTCGCGACCACCTGCGTGACAGGCAGGTATTCTAAACCAACTGAACTACCGGATCATTTGCGGAAGATGTAGGATTCGAACCTACGGTACCTTGCGGTACGCTGGTTTTCAAGACCAGTGCATTCGACCACTCTGCCAATCTTCCTTTGAGCCTCCAGTCGGACTCGAACCAACGACCTGCTGATTACAAATCAGCTGCTCTAGCCAACTGAGCTATGGAGGCAAATTGCGCCCAACTAAGACTTGTTAGACTAGATTTTAACGGTTTAGTTTCCTTTCAAACAAACTCATTAGTGTCTTACCACATAAAACCAAAAGTCAAACTACCGAGTAGGGACGTTACTACCTATAGATTCTCGGACCTCACTCGTTCTGGTATAGGCTTCGCGAGGTTGTTGCCTGTAGGGTTTAAGGACTACCTACAAGTCCCGAGGTGTCTCAAACCTCGTTTGGTATTTATATATCTTGCTCCTCCTCTTAGGCTCGAACTAAGGACCCTCTGATTAACAGTCAGATGCTCTAACCAACTGAGCTAAGGAGGAAGATAGAATCCAGGCTGGAGTCGAACCATTGCGCCACGACTAGTGTTAGCTAGCTTGCTCTACCACTGAGCTACTGGATTCTTTACATGATATACATTGTGAACCCGACAGGATTCGAACCTGTGACCGTCTGCTTAGAAGGCAGATGCTCTATCCAGCTGAGCTACGAGTCCATTCTATAGTGCAATATAATACACTTTATCTTTTTCATTTAGTACCTCGGGCCGGGATCGAACCGGCACGGACATTACTGTCCACAGGATTTTAAGTCCGGCGTGTCTACCAATTTCACCACCGAGGCATTATAATTACTAATAAATCAAAGAACTCTCCACAGTCTAGTTTTTCTCAAACTTCTGAGCCAAATTGGAATTGTTATGCTAACTAATTTCCATTTTAATCTCTTTATCAAATCGCTAGTTGTTTTGTTAATTTACTATTATTATACTAGATAATATATCTAAGTTTCAAAATTTGGGAATTAATATTCCATATTTTCAGCTATAATAGATTTACCTCTACGAATACGGTTTTTAATGGTCTGAAGCGGTAGATTATGTTTTTTTGCAATGTCTTCATATTTCATATGGTTCAATAGACGGTCTTCAATAATCTCACGATACATTGGTTTTAGATTATTGATATTAGATAGAGCTAGTTCGTATCTCATTTGCAAATCATTATCTTCTTCATACCAATCAGTTTCTGATTTGAATTCACGTTCAACTAATAGATCTTTAGCCGATGTATGTGCGAATTGGTCTGAAATTTCAATACCATATTCTTTCATAGCGTCAATGCTATATTTACTATTACGTTGACGAATCCAACCCAAGCACTCATTAAAGGCAATACGATAAAGCCAAGTAGTAATTTGATAAGATGCATCATATTGATCGATCTTAGTCCACATCTTAGTTAATGTGTTAGTTAGGATATCATCCGTAGCTTCTGTATCTTTAACTACATTTGCAATATAGTTTTTAAGACCCGGTTTTACGCGCTTATAGAGTGCATTATAATCTTTTTCTGATTTTGTTTTGATAAAGTTTTCTGATAATTCGCGGTAACTGAGTTGTTTTGACATATGATTCTTTTTAAGTTTTAATTATAATGCTAATATAACACTTTTTATTGAAAGGGGAAAGTGTTTTAACCTTTATTTTCAAAAGTTACGAACAATTAGTAAAATAAACTCATTGCTGATTCTAATCCTCTTTTAGTTGCTAAGTGCACAGAGTCTAATTTAACTGTTAAGTTTTCAGAATCTTTATACTCTTTAATAGCTTGTCTTTTTGCCCCTGGCAAAGTTTTAGCCCAAACAGTATTCCATCCACCTTCTTCGAAAGTAAACATATATTGTTTTTTTAATAATACTTTAGGAATTCTAGATTTAGCTTCTACAAAGCCGCTTGAATTTATTTGATTTAAAATTTCTACAGCACTATTATATTTAACGCCAGTACCTGTTAGATTCTTAATGTAATCTTCTAAGGCTGATTTTAAAACTAATTCTTGTTGTTTGTTGATTTTTACTTGCATTGACTCTCTGTTTTTAATTACTCTACTAATATACCAAAAAACTTTGACATAAAAAAATTATTGGCAAAGTTTTTTTTAAAAAAGTGAAAATAATTAGAAATCAGAGAAAATACCTATGAGTTTTTCTAACTCTTGTGGCTTATTAGCCCATAAATCAGTAGAAGTATTAATAATCCTCTTTTTTGGATCTGATTTGTATTTGTTATTTGGATATCCTATAATAGACCACGTCTTTTTAGACTTATTAGGCCAAGCTCCCAGTGGCCAATACGATATCACTGCATTGAGATCTTTAAGTTCTTCGACGCACCTAACAATAGAACATCTTTCAGGTAACATACCCTTTTCATTTAATAATGTAATGGCAGAGTCAAAGTCACCTTGTATGAATTTAATTGTACCGTTTAATCTTGTAATAGAATCTTGTGCAGTTTTAGGATCATGCGCGAAATTACCCAAATGGTATACTGTATCTTCATTGGTCACCGCTTCATTCCATTTAAGAATTAGATCATTTGTCATTTGATCTACATTTTCATAAGGTCTCTTATATTTACTCAAAGCTCCCGGTCTACCCAACTGTAGATTAGATGTTACAAATATTTTCATATGTTATGCTACTATAAATTTAATATTGTATTGATCCCATATAAGATCAACAAATTCAGTTTCATTTACGCCACCCTGTGCGTTTACAATTCTTTTATCTTCGGACGTATCTATAAACAGATAAAGTACAAAGTCATAATGTGTAGAATAGATCATAGATTGTCCAATGCCAGATCTTAGATCACTCCCAGATTTTCCTTTTTTAAATTCAATAGCAATCTTAAGGCCATTCATTTCAACTATCATATCAGGGCGATTTTGTGTGCCCATGAATAAAATATGGGATACTGTAGTATTTACATTACCCTCCCATTTTAGATTCTTTTTGACGGTTTCTTTGGCTACTGAACGTTCTTTACCTTCCTGAGAAACTATATAATCAGTCAATGACTCCACGAGGTGTGGATAGATAAATTGCTTTATCTTATCCTCACCCTGTGATTTATAGTCAATGGTTTCAAAGATATCATCATGCGTGATAGTCTCTGATATCATGTCAATAAAGTCTATTCTTTTTTGACTCTTACTTGCTCGATTCATTTGTTTCTGTTTCTAGCTCCGGAGATACTACTTCAACACCTTCTAGGGCGTCTAGTTGAGCATCTACTTCTGCTAATTCAGTATGCAAATCATTAAGAGTTGAATTTAATTCACTCAATTCTTGCATTGCAACACCCACCGCTTCACCGATCTGAGTTAACATAGTGATAAATCTACGTGCATTCTCAATACCCGTTCCTTCCACGTTAAGAAGCGCTTGATAAAGTGCATTTAATTCATGACCTCTTAGAGAAATAACAGGCTCTGATTCAGCTGTCAAAGATTTACCTTGTGTCTTAAATTGATCATATAAAGAAACTACAACCGCTGCATTTTGAGTTTTCCAAGTATAACCTTTATTAAGATGATCTTGTACAGTTTTAATAGATTTAACATTGTCAAATGTAATTTCAAATCTTTTTTCTGCTGCTTCTGTTTGCATTGCATCAATTTCAATTGCCAATTCTGCTTGACGTGCTTTTAGTTTTGTGTTCATATTTAATTTTTGTTTAATTTACTTATTATTTATCTTGGTTAAAAATCTGCGTTTTTTATCTTAATGTCAAAATCTAAGAAGTTTTTAAATTGTTCATCATCAGTATTCATTCTACGTATGACACTATCGTTTAGATCATTTCTACGATTAAGTCTTTCAATTCTAGTCATTCTATCAACGTCTAAATAGAGTACGATACACTGATCTCTGTATTCAGAGGGTAACATATCTAATCCATCCTTACTCATGATCATTACATCTGCGTTATTAAAATCCTCTTCAGTTTGACCATAAAACCATCCATTAAATTCCATGTATTCAATAAATTTACCATGATCGATCATTTCTTGAAATTCTGATTTTTCAATAAAATGATAATCAACACCATCCTTCTCATTTGTTCTGGGTGGCCTAGTAGTATGACTTACACCGATCTTAAAATTTTTATTTTTTAGTCTGTTTTTCAAGTAATCTTTACCTGATGCCGCTTTACCTACGAGTATTAATTTCATGTAGTTTATATGATGAATTTATTTTTTGTTTATTTAAAAAGTCTATTAGTTATAGCAAGTCCAATTTTTTGTAATGTAGATGGTTTTGTTCCCCATAAAATATCTTCTTGTAAACTTGATGACCAACGATACATGGGCGTTGCCAAGAATAAGAAGTCCCAATTATCAATGGTAAACTCTTTTACATTTCCACCATTAGGTAGTCTAAACTCTATAGACAACAATGAATATGGCCTAAAGTCTTTTACTATTTCAAAGAATGTAAATCCCCAACAACCGTCACCATCATGTAAAAAGATATCTAATAGATTGAACTTAATATTCCATCTGCGAGTTCGCCATGCTATTTTTTGTAATAATCCCATTATGCTTCTAATTTATGTAAGTCTGTTAGTAATATAGAATATACTTCTTCGCATGATTCTTTATAGAATACATCGGTGAAGTTTTTCATGTTGTCATATTTAGAGTATAAATATTGTCCAAATCTCAAATCTTGTTCATTTCTACCATCACCATGTTCAATTGCCCATGATAGGTATTCTCCGTTTAATCTTGAATAGTTTAATTCCATTTTATTCTTTACAATTACATGTTCCGTTTGTACTACAATTACCTGTGCACTTTTTAGGTTCAGGTGGTGTCACCGGATCTGTTGAAGATTTATTCCACATATCATCCCAAAATATCATATCATTTCCCATTTTCTACTATATAAGTTGTTTCTACTTCTGGATCTTTAATTACTTGAATTATACGTGGCTCAGTAGCTCCGTTTGATTTTAAGATGCTGCAGACTCTATTATATACAGACTTAGGTATACAACCATTAACACCAGAACTAAGATCACCAGGTACGTCTAAAATGCTTTCAATGTATTTGTGTATAAAGTCAGATTCAGTCATATTATTATTAATCAAATTCATCTAATTCATCTAGATCATCTAGATTTCCCATTCTTTTAGGATTAAAATAGTTTTCTTCGAATCTCTGTTTCTTTTTTTTGAAATGGATTTTCCGTTTTCTATCTTCTGGATTATGTTCCCCACGCGGTGATTTGCGCTTCTTCATTTTAATGTAATTTGGTTATTCTTTTTTATCTCCGGGCCATTTAGTATCCGAATATTCAAATGGCGTTTTATTATAAGTAGTTCCAGTCGTATACCAAAAAGGTGTGCCAGGTGGAACATCTCCGGGCGTGAAAGGTGGTTGATAAGGATTAGTTGGAAATGGAGGCATTGCCGGCATAGGTGGAAATAAAGGTTGATACAATTCATGGTTATCTTTCAATAAAATAACAGCTTCTTGAACTGAAATAATACCGTCTTCTCTTAAAAGCGCAACGGTACTTGTTTTCTCAAGCCTATCATTTAATAATGAGTCTGCCATATTTATGGTAATGTGACCCTCTGTTAGCAATCTTTCAACTATTTGATCTTTCATTGTTTAGTATATTTGTACTTTATATATGACCCGTTTTATTTGTTTCAAAAAAAATGCAACCGGAGTTGCATTTTTATATTCTTTAGTCGAAAGTTTAATTTATTTTGTTTTTACTAGTTTATTTTCCTCTATCATATGATACAGTTTATCTACAAATGCAGTATTGTCATTAAATTTTGCATTAATGTCTGCAATATGTTTTGAGATACCATCTGCCATTTTATCTGTACGGGAATCGATATAAGCGTATAACTTATTCATCTCATCTTGCGCATGGTTATTTAGAGTATCAGCATAGTCATGTAAAGTGTGACTAACACTGTCAATCCTATCAATTTCTTGATCGATTCTGCGGTCTAACATTTCGTTATCTCTGTGAATTTCACGTTCTAATTCATTGATAACGTTTTGTAAATCTTCAATTTCTGTATACAAATCCTTGATCTGTACACGAGTCTTAAACATACCGTAAACACCAGCTAAAGCTAACACTGACAATACACCTAAAACGAATGCAATTGTTTGTTCCATAATTTATTTATTTTTATTTACTCGACTAAAGAAGTATCTTCGCTATGAATTTTTTCAAACTCATATTTACCTTTAATAAATTGATTGAGAGCTTTACCTTGAGATTCTGCAAGATTAAATAAATTCCAATCAGCAGCTTCAACATCTTTGTATAGATATGAACCATGATTAAAATGTACTAATAGAGTCTTATGCTCATAATTATATGCAGCTGACTTAAGTGTAGAGCTATTGTAATGTGAATGTGTTGATGTAATCATATTAAATGTATTTAAACATTATATGATCTACTAAAATAATGTTTCAATTAACGGCCTCCACCTAGTCCATCTTCTTTAATTGCATCAATAGATTTACGATCTAGACTTACAACCATTTTAGATGGGAATTGGATTTTAGGTGCAGGTGAACTTGAACCGCCTGAATTACTACCGAACATATTAGAAACTGCATTACCTACTTTTTCGATAATACCAGTATTTTGTTCATTTCCTTCTTGAACAGTGCTTCTGAAATTCTCTAACATTTCAGCTAGATTATCAAGTGCATCTTCTAAAGATTCACCCATTTGAGCTAAGACATCGCTAGGAGAACCTCCTTCTGATAAAACTGCAAGTGCTTCGAACATTGTTCTAGCCTCAGTTAATTTAGCTAAATCCATAGAGTTAATAGCAGAACTTATAGTAGGGAATACAGTTCCACTTGTTTTCATACTAACACCTATTGATTTCCACAATTCAGCTTGAGCTTCATATCCAGCAACAGGTCTTGTCATACTAACTTTACCAACAAACATACCTTTAAATACTTCTAACGTTTTTATGTTAGTTCCGTTAATAGCACCTGAAATAGCTTGAGCACCCTTGCCCATTTTTTCATAACCGGTTCCTACTGCTAAAAATAAGTTTGATCTACTGTCCAGTACTTCTGTTCCGACATTCATTTGACCGCCATATATTGCAGTAAACTCATCTAATTGTTTAGCACTTACCGTATTAATTGATCCTATGATCATTGGAATGGCCACTGCCATTCTCATATATGATGTTGTTAAGCCTTTTAAGAAATTTGTTTTAGATTCAAGCAATTCTGCTGGAGATTCACCTCCAAAAATAGATGCAAATGATTTTGCTTTGTCTACTGTAAATGTCGCAATAGCAGTAATGATCTGTGGAATTGCAGTACCCAATTTAGCGTATGTGCCTCCTATGGTTGCTATTAAATTCTTTTTAGCATTAATAATTCCCACATCTTGTCCACCCGCATCGGTGATCGTTGATATGATAGCGGTTACTTTTTCTTTTACATCTTGAGCGTCGGTAATTTTAGAAGTAATTTTAACAACATTATCAACTACCGATGCCAATGTTGTATAAGGTTCTCCTAATTGCAATGCTATCTCTACACCTTTTTCAAAACTAGATGAAGAGAACCACCCGCCGTCTTTGCCAATTCCAGATTTACCCACTTCTTCAAAAACTCCAGCTAAACCTTTAATAAGAGCTTTAGTGTTTTTAGATAGTTTTTTAACTAGTGAACCTACGTTACCAATTGATTTAAATCCTGTTGGGTTACCATCTTTATCATAGCCAGTTGGGAATTTAAGATTGGCCATAGCTTGTACACCATTTGCCAAATTATAAAGAGGTGTACCCATTTGTTTAACAACATTAATACCCTTCTCATATGTAGAACTACTAAACCATGAACTACCTTGAGCTGCTTCAGACGCTCCAACCTCTGCGAATACAGAACTTAAACCTGCTACTAATAATTGTGTATTCTTTATTAAACCTGGAACTACAGTACCAATATCTATTGTTTCGTAGCCAGTTGGATTGCCATCTTTATCAAATCCCGTTGGGAATTTAAGATTAGCCATGGCTTGTACACCTTTTGCAATTCCGGTGAGTGCTTTACCCATTCCACCGACAGCTGAAATACCCATAGCAACTACTGATTGTCCACTAGTATTACCTGTTAATGCAGATAATAATGAAGAACCTCCGCCTGGATATTTTTTTCCAACTTCTGCAAAAGTATCGGCTAAACCGCTTACTATAAAACTAACATTTTGCTTTAATTTAGGTAGATCAGCATCTTCAGCTATACTGGAAAATGCTCTAATACCTGCGACTATACCAACTAATGCAGCTCCAGCTAATATCAACATAGGTGCTCCCATTGCAATACCTGCGACAGAAAGAGGACCTAATGATATACCATCTGCGATTGCATCCATTGCAACCTCAAAGTTAGTTTTCTTACCTCCGAAGAAGCCTTTTTCTCCAGACCAGTTAAATGGTTTATTACCTTTTTTATCAATACTGCCTAAAGCTTTAAAGTTCATTTTACTAATTGCTAATATACCTAAACTTATGCCCAATGTCGCGACACCTGCTACTACCATCGCAGCTGAACCTATTAATATAAATGGTGCTGCTAAACCTGCTGCGGCCATTGCTATTGCAAGCCCTGCAATAACTCCACCTATTACAAGTACTTTCTCTGTTGTTAGGTTTTCAGTTGCTTTTGCAAGTGCAGCAACTCCAAGTGCAATAGGTAATAGAGCTATACCTGCTAGAGCCATAGCCGCCGAACCTAATGCTATAGCCAATGGAACTGGTCCAATACCGGCAACTCCCATTGCTACAGCTAATCCAACGATTACTGCTGCCATCATACCTAAATTACCCCAAGAAAGACCGTCTAATGCTTTTTTCATTGCATAGACACCTACTGCTATTATTATCATAGCGCCGGCAGCAAACAGCATTGCTATTGAGCCCTTCTTAATAAACTTTTCACCAACGCCAGCAAGTGCAAAAATTGCAGCAACTGCGCCTAATACAACTAAAACACCAAAGGTTTGAAGAGCATTCTCTGCATCAACTGGGCCAATCAATAATTTAGCTAAGAAAATTGCTACTGCAACTGCTAAAATTGCTCCCGCAGCATACATTAATATAGTTGCACCCTTTGTAGTACTCTTACCTAATACTTTATCAACTACATAGAATGCGAGGGCAACAGTACCAACTAATAGTAATACTTTACCTACTTCATCCCATCCTAATGTAGAAATAATAAGAGAAGATAACACTAATGAAACTGCTACTGATAAAATAGCCATAGATGCAGTTATAAGTGCCCTACTAGTCTTTCTCATTGCTTTATCGACTTGCATCTTATCTATTAACCAGAATACTCCAGCTAATGTAAGAATTATCAATGAAGCTGTGGCTAAACCATATAGAATAGGTTGTGTTAAAAGTCCAATTAATATCAAACCGACTGAAAGCCCTAATAATGCCAATGACAAGGTTTTTAGAGTTTTGGCCATTTTATTTAAACTCTTACCTATTTTCATTTTATCTAAGAGCATGCCTAATAGACCAAAACCTAATAAAATAGCTCCAGCTACCAATAGACCCTTTAGGATATATGGTGCTAGAAGTGACATTAAGACTAAACTACCTGACATTATTAATAATGCCGTGCCCACGTCTCCGAGTACAAGAATCTTCTTAAGTGCCTTTTTATCTAATTTCTCAGTAGCCCACAATAGACCCTGGATCATAAGTTTTAATAATGGAACCCAAATAATGGCTCCAATACCAGCTAATAGTAATAATGGAGTAGCCAATATCATGGTGGCTGCAAATTTAAGGATTGAATATCCTATATCTGCTAAAGATAAAAGACCATTTGTCAATGCTTCCATCTTTAATTTAAGTTCTTTGCCGTCTGGTGCTCTATCTAAAGCATCGATAATGACACCTAAACCAAGTCCAATAGGTTTTAATGCTCCCGCAGTAATTCTAAGGACTAGAGCCTCTTTAGCAGAAACACTACCTTTGCCCTTTCCACCCGATTTAAGAGCCTTGACAAGCTCATCCATTTTTTCATATAAATCGCCACCCATTGAGACCGAAGCTGCAGTTTGGCCAGTGTTTATTGCGATTTGTTCCAGTGCTTTATTACCAGATCCCATTCTTTCGAATGCACTTGCTAAAATAGGTGGTATTAGTTGAGCCAACTTAAGTGTGTGTATTTTTTAATATAAGACAAACGCTACTAGTGTGTAGCGTTTGTCTATACTCTTTATATATCTTTAAAATTTAGGCATCTTCATTGAAGGCGCTTTCATTTGTGGGATCTTAGGCATCGCAGGCGTTTTATACTTAGAACTCATTTGATTCTGTTGTTGTGCCTGTTGTTCTTCTTGATCCTTATTCTGATTATTCTTCTCTTTAATGTAATCCGACAGGTTCTTAACATAATACCAATACTCGTAGTAGTATAAATTATCAACTTCTGAAGGTTGCATTCTGAGATGTATGCCCAGATAGAACTTAGTCTTAAAGTAATTCTCCAGCGAGATCTGAAATAATGAAAAGACTTTTGATGCCACCTGGGAAATCAAGAGGGGCTTTCGCGATCTCCCCTTCGTATTCCATTTCAAGTGTTGTTTCAACTCCAATTTTCATTTTCTCAGCAAGTCTATAGATAACCATAAACTTATTTTGATCCCATGATTTGTAATCAACTTCTAAGTTAAAGATTTTAGGTAGATTTACTTGTCTCCAATCTGGTGTGATATAAGGTAGAACTTGGATAAAGGCTTTATCAAACTCAACTTCTTTTTCTTGACGATCCTTTAGGTATTTAGTAATTTCTTGCATAACACCGATTGAAGGCGGACGCATTCTAACTTCACCAGCAGATCTAGTCTTAATAACATATGTTCTTTCTTTAGAACTGTAATAAGCCTCGATTTCATTAGGAACCTGTGTAGCTACTAAATATCTAGATGATAATTCGATATCAACTGGAATTTTGCTGTTTTCAGTTTTACCCTTAAGAATCAATTTGTTTTCTGGTTCAGGGAAAGTAAGATCTCTAATAGCCAATAGAATTACAATTCTATCTTCTTCTAAAATATCTTTATAAGATAGTCTCTTTTCATCCACTGTTAATTGAGTACACATTTCTACAATGTGGTTCAATTTCTCTTCCATATCGATATAGTTGTTTTCATCCATAGTAGAAAAATGTCTAATCTCAGATGCTCTTGCAGATCTAATCTTAATTACTGTACCATTAGGGTAAAATTTACCTTTAGATGGTAATTCTTCTTGATCTAGAACCATCCATCCTAAGAATTGGTCCGCAGACTTTTCTGGTCTTGCTTGTCCAAAATTGTCCATATTAACTCTACCTAATCCATTGGATTCAACTGCGCTCAACATTTCTACTGAAACATCTTCAACTGTCGAATCATTAGAAGTCTGTGGATTATTAATTTGATCCCTAGCGTCTAGCATTGCTTTTGCCGCTTCTTCTTTTTTGTTTAATTCTTCGCTCATTGTTTTTTGTTATTTAAGTTTTTTACTTTTGTTTTAATATATGATTGCTGTTCACTTGATTTTAAACTTAATTCTTTTTTAATTAAGTCTCTAATCCATGCACTAACAGAAACCGGCCTAGTTTCAGTTTCGACTGCATCATTTAAGATACATCGATTAACATCAGCCACTTCGTCTTCTGTGAGAAGAACTTGAAGTTTTTTTGTTAACTTGTGGTTATTCATAATATTTGTGTATGTTAATAATATAATATATTTATCTTGCAAAAAATAAGAAGATATCGTTAGATACCTTCTTATTAGTAGTGTGTGTTAATTAGTTTACTTCTTCAGCGTAAACATCAGATCTCCAAGTGATCTCTAATGTTTGTACGTCTGCAGCTGAATAATCTAATGCATCCGTAAATCCAAGTCCTGAAGTGATGAAACAATCATCTAATGTGATTTTTCTAAAAATATCACCTTCTCTATTAAATTGTACGATAACAATAGTTCCTACGTAATTCTTTTTCAAGCCCATTTCACCAGTTTCTGGATTATATTGTGCTCTGTACCATTGTCTCATAGTTTTGTATAAGTATGCTTGGTTAGAATCGTTTAGGTTCAATGAAAAGTTAACAGTTACGTCGATTGAAGTATTGTCTACCATACCAGCGAATGATCTAGTAGCAAATTTATACTTCTGCTCAATTGCAGCAACATCTTTATGTAAACCTGCAAGGCCTGAAATTGAATTTACGTGTTGTAATAACAATTCTTGACCGGCAACACCATCGGGAGGTAAAATTGTCACCTCGAACAGGTTAGCCTGTACTGGTTCAAAGTTCTTGCCCTTCTTCTGTGTTTGATCTTCTGAATAATGTGGTAAAGCCATAATTTGTATGTGTTTATTTTATATATCTTATTTTGTTATGCAAAGTTTCCGGTTGCAATTTCACCCGTGTTCAAGATAGTTACTCTCGATACTAAGATCTCAAGACCTTTAACTGGCTCAACAAATGTATCTAAAATACCCATATTATTATCGATTACTTCGTTAGTGTTGTTTGTTCCGTCCATAACGTTTCTATAGTCGTATACACCTCCGTCTTTCTTCACTGATTCCATAAATGAGTCAGCTAAAGTTTTAATCTCTAATCTTGTTTGAGCATTGTTAAACTCGAATAAGTAGTTTTTCAAGATTTCTGCTAAACCATCTTCAATGTAGATCATTGCTTCTCTTACGTGAGCTGAAGACAATGCTGATTGAACTGATTGTTGTGCAGTCTTATTACCTTTGATAGTCAAACCAACACCTCTTTCGAATACGATTGGGTTGATACCGAATGGCTCTAAGTAATCTCTATCGTTCTTATCGAATGCAAATTCTAGACCTTGTACACCTGTACCACCTACAACACCTCTTCTTGGTCCTGCGATGATAGACCATGGTAATGCGTCTAAATATTTATCGATATAGTTGTTTGATACATAAGCCGCTGGTGGAATAACTTTAGTTCTACCATTTTCTAATACATTAAGACCTGGTGAGTAGTAGAAACCGAAGTTTGCACCCTCATTGATAGATGGTAATGTGTAGACTGCAGTAGGGTTAAGTTCTAAGTTACCGCCAGTTGCTACTAATCTAGTTTCGAATGAACCTGTGTTAGCATCTTTGAAAGAAGGATTAGTTGCTGCTTTGAATTCTTTCACCATTGGTGCGTTAAGGATTGCAGAAGCATTTTGTCTTTCTTTACAAAGTTGAGTAATTTCTTCTTTATTAAGAATACCTCCGTTTTCTAATGATCCAAATGTATCAACAACATATCTGAATGTGATTGCGTCTTTGTCAATTAAAGTATTTGATAAACCATTACCTGGTCTCAATTGTGTTAACAATTCAGCGATTGATTTTTCAGATTGTGTTGCAGCCGCTAATGGGAACATAGTGTACGTTGAAGTACTTTCTTCATATCTTTTAAGAGCATATCCTGGTCTCTCAGATACTGGTCTGTGACATTCAAATGTATATACGTTTGATCCACCAACAACTGTCTTGATGATTCTTTTAATTCTTGCTAATTTACCTTCATCTGCTGGAATGTACATACCAACTGAAACTGATGTCCAATCAAATGTATCATCTTCTAATAAAGCAGATAATCTAAATTGACCTGCACCGATTGGTAAGAATGAATAGTTATCAGTTTGTGTTGGTAACATAACTGCTCTTGAGTTAGGCTCAATTGTAGTAAATTCAAATGTTGCAGATGCTGTTCTAGAATATGCTGAGATAGAAGTAGCTGATGCAGTTGCATATGTTGAGCTAAATGATTTTCCTGCAGCCGGTGTGATTTTGATAACGTTTACTCCACCTAAATTAAATAATTCAGTAACTTGTGAAATTTTAACATGATCAATACCGTTTGATCCTAGTAAGAAGTTACCTACGATTACGCTACCTGATGTAAGGAATTTACCAGCTGGATCTGGTCCAACTGCTGGTGCTGCGATATAGATATCTCCGTCAACAACTGTGATTTCTCCTGCGTGGAATGTTGCAGCTAAACCTAATTCATAAGATTCAAATGTAGAAGCTTTAATAGCACTTTCACATTCAATGATTACGTTAGCACCATCTTCATAAATTGCAGAAATAGGTGTAAATTCTCCATCGATTTCAGCTCTTAAGAATCCGCTCTCTGAAATACCTAATAAAGTTAATTCAGATAGTGTTGCTCCTTCGATAGTTAATTCATTACCATCTACTATCATTACTTTAGATAAAGATAATACGTCTGGTGTAGCATCTTGTTCAACTCTATGAGAAAGAACTTTATAATCTTGATAGATATCAAAGTTTTCACCTACGAAATCAATATTTTCTAGAGCATCTTCGTTGATAGCACAGAATAAACCAGTTCTTCTAGCTTCCAAGTTAATTAAAGTCTCAATGTATAATTGACGACCTTCTTGATCTTGGAATTCAGGAATTACTGAACCTGTGTATTGTGCTACTAAACTAACTTCTCTTAAAGCAGTAAATTTAGCCAATTGATCTCTGTGTAAACCGTGTTCGTTAAAGAATGAACCGTATGTTGGATCATTTTGTAATTTTTCAGAATCATAAGATCCTTTAAATACAAATACATCTACCATATAATCAGATACGTATTCTAAATCTTCAATACCGTCTGGCACATTACCTTCACCGTACCATTCTCTTGCTGTCATTTCAAAACCAGCAGTATTAGCTGCTTGTCTTACGATAACTGAGATTGGCTCTTGTTTGATGTTAGCAAAAGTAATTGCGTTGTTTGATGTTTCATCTGAATTTCCAGCAGCTTCTAATACTTCAATATCTGAAGGAACCCAGAATTTATCAGTATCGAAAATGCTACTATATTGTACAGATGCTGTTTTAGCTGATAAACCTTCTTCAGAAGAATTAGTCGCTGGTGAAACCATTGCAATTCTATCTGCAGCGTCTGCTGCTGTTAGGTTTAAAGCCAAGATCGGCCCTCTAGAAAGAGTTTCGATTGCTGATCTGTGGAAATACATTCCTTTCTTTTCTAAAGATTTATCAATACCACCAAAAACTTGAGTAAATTGCTCAACATTTTCAATGAATACTGGTGTGTTGTAAGGACCTTTTTTAGATCTACCAACAACCAATCTGATAGTTTCAGCCGGAATGTTCACTGTTTGTGATTTGTCAAACTCTAAGCGATATACGCCTGAGCTTTTGAACTGTAATAATTGAGGACTTAATGCCATAGTTGTTCTTATTTATTTTTTTTACTTTTATTATATATCTATTCTTCTTTCGAAATTTATTTATATCAGGTCATATATATCATATTGTAGATCTCCGTCAGTTGCATTATCTTTATATAAAACTTTTTCCATTTCTAAATGCAAATCTGGATCAATAAAATCTAATAATTCTTCTATGTAGTCAGCGTAGTCTGTGGTGTTAAAGAATTCAGTAGAACTAATAACCGTCATAATCGTATCATCATTTCCCATTTGAGCTCCATAACCACCTCTTGGTAAACCTCCAAATAAACTAGCTTCACTTATAGTAGTTTCATCTGTTATATCTATTCTATTTATTTTATAAAGCTTGGCAAAATTTTGACAAAATATAGCTTTATTATCAGATTTTATTTTAATACCTGGTTTTAGAGTTTTGGAATCATGTCTGTGTTTAAACTTAACAACCATTTCATCATCAAAATCATTTTTCTGGGGAAACACAGATCTTAAGTATTGGAACAGTACAGACCCATATGTATTGTATTCTACAATTAATTTAACGTTTTCATTGTAAAAGATCTCACATGATAATGTATATAGTACTTTTGCAAAATCTTCGATAACGTGTTCATTTGACCTAAAAACGCCTACCTGTTTTATTTTAAAGAAATCATACATTGCACCTGGATTTATAGCGTTGGCAATTTCTTCCTTGTTCATGGGCTCTACTTGAAATATATTGATTACTGAATAATCTCCACCATTTCCTTCTGCAATATCTACTGAAAATAACCAGAAATTCTCCGGATCTTTTGTAGATTCTATATCAAACCTAGGATCCCACATTAAGAAGTCTTTAGTATCTATTGAAATATAATCAAATTCATCAAAATCATGATAAATATATTTCTGCATACGTTTGCGCATTTTCTTTAAATCAATTGGATCTAATAATAGATTAGAGGATGAAACGAATTCATTACCGTATTGTCTATTAAATGCCTCAATAGAACCAAGATTTCCCAGTTCTCTTTGGTACCATGCGTCATCTCTATCGGGGTGTTCCCACCAATCGATACGCATTGCTGTATACTCATTTTCACCTCTATCTGCTGCCGCATAGATTTGATAAAATTTGTTAAATCCGTTTGGCGTTGATGTAATAGTAATACGAGAGACCTTTGAAGCTGAAAGCGTTGGATAAACGTTTTCGTAAAAGGTATCTACAATAGTTGGGTGAATGTGAGCAAACTCATCTAAGTATAAATTATGAATAGTAAAACCGATACCTGCTTTCGCAGTAGTTGCTTGACCAACAAGTCTACAACCATTATCACACTTAACGTTCATAACGTCATATTTGACAATACCTGGTTTCATAAAGAAAGGTACGTTCTCAATTACAACTTTGGCCTTATCGATGATTTCTTTAGTTGAATCAGATTTGTTGGCTAAAAGAAGGGTGTTTTTATCAGTATTAAAGATTAGATACCATGCATTAAAGATGGATGCTGTCACAGTTTTACCCATTTGACGAGATGCTAAAACAATATTAAATCTTTCATCTTGAAAGTTTCTCAACATCCTTTTTTGATACTCTCTAAGTTTCACTTGTTGAATACCATCATCGGTCATTACTACTGCATACTTCTCTGCAAAATAAACAATGTCAGTGGCACATCTGGCCAATTCTGTAATCTCTTCATCAGTATACTCAAATACGATATTACCTTTACGTAAAAAGTTTTTACCTTCATAAAATGGCATGGCAACTTTAGGTCTAAAACCTTGGTCCATTGCAACCATCAGATCATTTACTTGTTTAGTAGACCAAACAATTTTCTCTGATAGTACATCACCCTCTTCTTTGGGTATCCATTTATTATCTCCTACGTAATCACTCATTATTCTTCAGTAGATTCTTCTATATCTTCTATATCATCAATTGGTGTATTTTTAATACCCGCTTGAATTGCAGCCATTAGGTCCTTTGTACCTCTTTGTAGGTTTTTATTTTCTTTATCACCACCAGCCTGTTCAATTTCTCGAACATCATCTCTCTTTTTATAGATCTCAATATCACGTGCAATTCTTTTAGTAGATTCTTCAGAAGCCATCAAGTACATTGTTTGTGATTTAATGATATCTAACATTGATTTTTGTAATGTTGCAAGTACCTCGAACATTCTTGGCGCTAATTCACCGTCGTCAATCGTTTGTAAAAGTGTAGTTAAGGCTCTTTCTCCAGCTTGTAATTGATAGATCAATGAACTCATTGTCATTTCATCCATTTTCTTTTTAGCCTGAATATACTCATCATTTTCAATAATATCTGCGTCTAAATAAAATTTCATAAGTGCTGAAATTGTTTTAGTTGCTTTTTTAGTTGCAGCAGATTTTAGTTCTTCATAACTGACTCTGGGAACAAGGTCTGTATTTTGTCGTCTTATAGGTAAATCTGATGGATCTTTTTCAACATCCAAAGAACCTGTATCCCCTATTAAATCATCTAACTCTTTTCGGATTTGATCCGCTTGTTCAGATATATTTTTCTTTTTGTCTTCACTCATAATATTATATTATAGTTTATATATCTAAATATTTTACAGTAACAAATTAATAATTTGCACAGGATATTACCTATTTTGGTTATATCTTCTTAATTGAATTGATGGAATGGCATTATCGATAATTAATGCCAATTGATTGTCTCTTACGACATATTGTTGTAATATGTTAACTCTTTGTTCTGCCTCTATAGGCTTTTTAAATAATCTAACGTTTGTTAATTTAATTTGACCAGGCATTAAAGACCATTGCTTTTGAGTAGACCATCCATATGAAGAAATTTCTTTATCTTCTCTTAATACCGATGTAATAGTTTCTTGTAATGAATTTGCGGGTAGCATATTATTACCAGGTTCTAATCTAAATACATCTGCGGTTAATTTATTATATTTATTATTTAAATTAACTACTAATCCATACCATGCATCTGATTGTACTGAATTATTATAAGAAAATGTATGTGTGTCTTCGTTTATTTGAACTAGTAATTCATTTGAAGTTGTAGATATTTTTAAACCCTTTCTACTTACTAAACCATCTAATAACGTTGCGTTAGGATTAGTTGTAGTTAAATTTGGTTTAAACCATAAAGCAACTGCTAAATTACTATCTGACGCTAAAACAGATTTTCTTTTGTATACTAATGCTTCTATACCAACATCTGCTATACTACTAAGATCATATGTATTTTTACTAATGATAGTCCATTTGTGTCTAATTTCTGTATCTAATATCGTTAAATTATTATGGATTCTATCTCTAATACCATCACTTACCGGTGTAAATACTGTTTGATATTGTTCAGGTTTGGAGACTTGTGCATATTCATCTTTTATCTCTTCACCAAAAACTTCATCTAGACCAGTAACCAATGTATCTAATTCTTCTTCTATTGCAGTATCGGTATGTATTGAACTTGTTCTTTCTTCATATTTTTTCAACATTACTCTCCAATAAGTCATTTCCATATTGAATTCATCTGCAAAAGTAACTGAACTTACTTCATACATTCTATTCATTAACGGGAAATAAAGATAATCTCTAGCGCTTGGTTTTTTATGTGCCCCAAATGCCGATTCAAATTGAGTTTTTGTAATGTGAATTTCAAAATCTTCAAATCCCATTCCATATATGTCAAATTTAAAATCATTAGCTGGCATTTCATTATCAGGTACCATAACTTTAAACTCTCCAGAAGATTTCACATTATACAATGAGTATTCCATTAATATAACGTCTTTAGATCTTTTATCAGCTTCTACTTTAAAATATTTAACTTTATGCCCAAACATATCCGTAGACAGATCACTAATCTGTTTATACATATTGACGGGTTTATTTAAAGCATATGGATCAAATAAATTCTCATTACATTCGACTATTATATTAGCACATCCTATCATTGCATATGGATCATCACAATCTCCGCAATATTGTGGACATGAAACTAATTCTCCGGCTTCTGTTTCTAAATTAAATGTTAAACTTAATAATGAAAGTGAGTGAGCAGTCGATAATCTATTTACGGTAAATCTAACCGTAATCCATAACGGTTTTGTAGGATCAAATACTAATCCTAATAAATCTTGATCTGATGTGTTATTATTAAGAGGTCTGTATTCTGACATAATACCACCATCGCTAGTTTTATCTTCTTGAGACCATTTAAATTCATAATCAAAAAAGTTATTAGCGTCTAATGTTTCATAAAATTTTAAAGAATCTCCTGAAAATGAAGGCGCTTCTAATACACGAAATGTATTAGAATCTATAATTTCTATAACATCAAATACTGTATTTCCTACTATAATTTTACTGCCAAATGAGAGATTTAAATTAGTGCCGGTACCTGTTACTAGTGTTTCACCAGCTGTCATTGATAGAGTGCCTATTGTATTAGGCGTATTTACACCCACTATAATGTCCCATGAGTTAATGTTAACTACATTTTCATAAGGAGTTACTAATTTGGCCGTAAATGAATCACCAATTTGATTTGCTGTAAAGTTATTTACCATTGATACTTGACTAATGTCTTATTTTTATTATATATCTGAATTTCTATCAGTTATTAAGAGTATCTCCGGATCATCTCCTTCGTATGGTTCTAATTTTTGAATTATAGTATTTATTACACCAAATGTTTCGTTAGCATTATCATCAGATAAAAACATATCTAAAATGGACATAAATTTTTTAAGTTTAAATACATTATACATTTGATCTGCCTTTATAAGTCCACATTTTTCTAATATCTCATTGACTATTCTCAATTCTCTGGATTCAAACAAATCAAATAACCTTAAACTACCTCTAATGGTTTTAATATTATATTTAATAGTTTTGATTTGATCTATTGTTACAATCCTACTATAAGTTAAATTTTTGTTTAATGTAACTTTAATCCAAGAAAGATTTGGAGTTGCATTTAGCATTTGCCAAATAAAGTATATTGAAGTAGCTTCTTTGTGAATTGATATATCGCTAACTGATTGAAATCTAGTAACATCACTGGCAAACCATTTGTTAATATATTCGTTTATTCTATTAACCGGTACTAAATATGATGTTTCAGCTAATTTCTTAGTAGATACATCTCTTGAAATTAAACCCCATAATTTGACATCTATAGAATTATATTTATATAATGTGATGTCAATTACTTCTGAAAAATCATCTTTATTTTCTGTAAACATTTAGTTGCGTTTCAATTTTTTGTAAATCATCGAATAATTCCTGCTTAGCGTATTGCTTTAATTCATTAAATTCACGCATACCTATTTCATTCTTTGATAAGTACAACTCAATTGAAGCTTCGCTAGGTGTATATTTATCTACTTGTTTTTTAGGAGCTTTTTTAGTCTTAGTATAAAACCAACCTGGCACACCTTTAAATCTTTTTGCAACCATAGACCATGATTCTACTACATTTCCACCATTAATTCCATTAACATTAAACATATTAGCGTTAGATGGATATTTAATAGCAAAAAAACGATTGATCATGAAATGATGACGCTTCTTTGAATGATTTTTAATATTGCTGTATTGGTCTGGTTTTGTGAACATAATTTTCACAAAATCAAATAATTTTGTTTCGTCTAGCATATCTATTATATGTTAAGTAGAGTGAATGTTTATTTAATCCACTTGTTAAATGCTAAGTTATGTGCTTCTACATGACCATAACCTTCTTTTATAAATTGAGAAGCCATCTCATAAACCTCTGTTCTAAGACCATGTGCATTAGATTCTGATAATATCTCTTCTATTTGTATATAGTCATCTAATGTCATATTAATTTAGAATAATTTTTTAGTAGGTTCTAATTTTTTGGTAGTAGTTTGTGTTTTCTTACCTACTAACTTCATTGGTGGAATTTCTTTTTTATTTTCGTCTGGAATATCCATACCTGCAAAGGCATCTACACCAAATCCTGTTTTATCCTTTAACCAATGTGTACCTTCTAATATTTTTTCCATATCCATAAACTGTTCTACATTTTCTAAAGCTCCTTCCCAATCTTTATCGATTGCAGAATAGATAGCTTCTTGAATAGAATCTGGGATGGTTTTAATGTGTAGTAGCATTAGTGCTATGTTATTAGATAAAGCTGCTTTAATTAGAGTTGTATTAGTATGACCGACGACTCTGTAAATGATATCTGCTAAAGCGTTTTTATGTTCAGCATTAAATAGATACTCTATTGTAAAGTTATCCAATTCTTTAATAAACTGTTCATATATGGTATCAGCCATTTTCTCTGTGATAGAGTATGTTCTAAGTTTACCATTTTTCATTTCTTTTTGCCATGTCACAACAGATTGGATATTATCTGATTTATCACCTATTAATATTTTATTAAATATAAATCTATCACAATCTACTTCTGTAATTTCTATTTTAAGATCTTTTACCCAAGATAAAATATTGGTTTGATACGTGTCCCTAGTCATATGTTCTCCGCCCATATTAAATAGAAGATCATCGTTTGACATTTCAGTAGCTACAGAAGTTTCCATGTCTTTAGTAAATCCTTCGTATGCATATAAAGATTTCTTAGTATTGTAATACCAAAGAGTATGTGCATCATTAGTTTTAGAATAGTTGACCAATTGAATAAGGTCTCTATCACCAGACCAAACGATACATGATTTACCTCTATTGTTTAATGCAGTTGACCATCCAAAAATAACATCATCTGCTTCTGCGCCTTGAATTTGATGTACTGTAACGCCCTTAGCAGCTAATATATTTTGAAATTCTTCGTATACTGAATATACATTTGTCCAATTTACACTGCTACTTTGCTTTCTAGTACCTTTATAGTCTGATTCCGGATATAAATCTTTTCGCCAAGATTTAGAATCAACTGTTAATACTACGTCGTCTACGAACATTTTTAATTTACGCATCTCAGACGCAAAATCAATAGATAATTTTCTCATAAATTGAGACTTTTGTTTGTCGTCGCCTAACAGTTGACCTGTTTTAGGTTTCGGTAAAACAAATAGTCTACTGAATACGAAATAATTACCGTCTATTAATAGTGTATGTTTTCCCACTTTCATATTTATATTTCTTTATTTAGTCCAATATACTAAAAAAAATTGAGACTAAAAAATTATTTACGAGTTAATTATACTTTGTATTTCATACACACAACTCAACATTGTAATTACAGGATCGATAACATGAACTCGTTGAGCTTGATGCTTAGCGACAGTTATAATAACTTGAGGTATATGTTTTATATATTGTCCTTTCTCTTGTTGAATGTATTCAATAAATTCTTCACCTAGAGTTTGTAATACATCATCAACTCGATTGGCATAATTACCAACAAGCGTTTGATAATTTTTAGCTGGATCTGTTTCATTAAATACCAGATCAAATACATCTTTGTATACTGAATTGAATTTCTTTACATCTTCTGCTGTAATATTCGATGTGCCTTGTGTTTTGTAACCTTGTAATTTATTAAGTGTAGTTCTAAGATCTGGAAAGTTTCTTTTAACAAATTCAACCAAAGCTGGTTTTTCAATTGTCATTCCTTCTTTACCACAAATCTCATATACTCTTTTAATGTACTTCTTTGTTAATTCAGTTTCTTCTGCTTTATCAAAGTCGAAATCAATAACTTCAAATCTTGAAAGGATTGGATCTGGTAGTTTATTAATGTAATTACAGGTAGCAATGAAACGACTATTGCTTGCAAATGTTTCCATAGTAGCACGAAGTGCCTTAAAGAATTGATCTGATACACCATCAACCTCATCGAGAATAACTACTTTAAACATTCCGGGTGCATCCATAATAGAAACAGTAGAACAAAAATCTGTAATTCGAGTTCTAATTACATCAACAGACGTGTCAGTCGATGCATTGATGTATAAATATGGTAATTTAAATTGTTGAACGATTGCCTTTGCACATGAGGTTTTACCTGTACCCGGTGAACCTGCGAACAACATGTTTTGAACTAAACCATCTTTAAACTTTGACATTACTCTCTCTGGTAATATAAGTTCTTCTAGATTAGATGGTCTGTATTTCTCTGTAAAGAGTTGGTTTATTGAATTCATGTATCTAATATATTTACTAATTATACCATCAAGCGCTAAAAGGTTTCAATGATAAATATATTAAATGGCAAGATCATACTCACATATTAATATCACCCGCACTGCTGGTCCTAATCCACGTAATAGATACGGTATTATACTTGCACCGTTAACTAAGTTCTTCAGACAGTTCCTGGTAGAACATAGACATATAAAGAGATGGTCTAATGATGATCAATTCGTACACTGTGTACTTAGAATGCAAAAACCACCAGTTAAGAACGTTACATTACTAAAAAAATATTGGGATAATACTACTCAATCTATGGTAGATAAAGAGACTCTACATCAAAATTGTAATATAGTAGATTGGCAGTGCGCTGTGAGTTTGAAACCAATTAAAGCTAAATTTATGAACTTTGATTTGGAAAACTTTGTTCACCCTGAATATCATGATGTTTTAAAAGCACCAATGATAGATAGCCGCATCCTCAAAAGTTCAATTGAGTTTCGCAAGGAATGTAAAAAACTCCTGCTCAATGAGAGACAGGAGTTTCTTAAACTTGCAAAGAAGAACGCTAAGCGTCGTCTTTAATATTACATTAATGCTTTGAATCTGTCAGCAATTGACATGCTCTCATCTAATTTAATAGTCTTAGGCATTTCTTCTTTTACTGATTCTTCAATCCAATAACCACCCTCTTCTGGACCGCTAGTGATATCCTGATCATGTCCTGAGATTGCGGCTAACTTTAAGATAGCTGATTTATCACCAGAGTAATTTAACTCATCATAACCGTCTCCGAATGGATCTTTATCTACAGATACCTTAACGCCTAATTTTTTAGCTTGTTGTTTTAGGTATCCATAATCGTCTTCGTCTGCATCATATGCCATTAAACCGTTTAATGATGCTTCAACTAATGACGCTTCAAATGATAAATCTATTTCCAAGCCTTCTTCAGTTACCCCGCCTGATACTTGTACTGGTTTTAGAGCTGCAGTATTTTTAGCAGCTTCCAATTTTCCTTCAAGGTCTTTAGTATCTTCGCCTTTAGCCTTAGCCACCGCGATTTTTGCAGTAAATAATGTTATATCTGCCTTAGCTTTATCTTGCTTACTTGCATCTTCTGGTAATTTGTCTTTGGCTTCTTGTGCCTTAGTTACAGCTGCATCTAATTTCTCTGTATCAGTTTCAGGGGTTTTATCAGCAGCAGCTTTGTCAGCAGCAGCTTTGTCAGCAGCAGCTTTGTCAGCAGTAGCTTTGTCAGCAGCAGCTTTGTCAGCAGCAGCTTTGTCAGCAGTAGCTTTGTCAGCAGCGGCTTTGTCAGCAGCGGCTTTGTCAGCAGCAGCTTTGTCAGCAGTAGCTTTGTCAGCAGCAGCTTTGTCAGCAGCAGCTTTGTCATCTCCTCCTAAACCTGATAATTGATTTTTACTAGCTGCATTATCTTCGTCGCCTGAGTTGTCGTCAGTTGATTTCTCAGCTGGTTCTTGCTTTTTAGCATAATCCTTAAGAGATTTTTCATCGGCTGCGATTCTATCTGATAAAGTGTCGATTTGTAATTTAAGTTGTTTTGCCTCTTCACCTGAAGTTGCTTTCATTACTATTTGAGCCGCAGCTAATTTAGATTTAGTTTTTCCGATAGAAACTACTTTACCTAAGCCTTCATCTCCGCTTGACAATTCAGTCATTCTCTCTGAAATAGCAGATAATTGATCATCTAACGCTTTGTTTTTAGCTTGATTAGCTTGTTTCAAAGTTTCCATTCTCTTTTTATCTTTCTCGTCAGCGTCTCCGACTTGTTTCTTCTTAGCGAAATCGACATCGTTAATGGCCTTTTGTACTAGAGCCTTTTGATATGCTTTAAGATTTTTCTTAATCTTCATGAATTTAATAGGACTCTTAATAAAATCTAATATGCCTTCATTAAGTTCTGAAACATTTGTTAAGTCAAATAACTCTTCATATAGTTCGTCTATTTCTAAATCGATAGAAGCAGATTCTCCGATTCTATCTGATAATTCTGCCAATGTGTCCAGTATAGTATCTACATCTCTGATTACTTCTGTTCTAATAGCATCAGATGCATTGGTAGCATCTACTGTTACTTGATCAACCGATACACTATCGATAGATTCTTTAGATTCATTTACGAATTCTTCGTAAAGTTTTAATTTAGATTTTAATTTCATAATATTTGTTTGTTTAATTTATCTATTGTGATGTTATTATATTATATATCCCCTTTAAATTTAAAACTTTTTAAACAAAAAAAAGGTCACCCGAAGGTGACCTTTCATATTAACTATTCTAGTTTAAGATTATAGTTGTAAACCTGAAACTGTGAATTTTTGGTATTGAGTACCTGGGTGGAAACCAGCTTCAACTAGAGCGTATCTAGATTTAACCGCTACTTTAGGAGCCATAGTTCCTTCAGCGATCATTTGAACTGATTCAGCCATTAAGTAAGGCATGAATACTAATCCAGCACCGTTACCATCACCTTTTCTACCAACTAATACTTGTTGTGTAGCACCTTCCCACTCTAAGTTAGGATCAGTGTAGATGTTGATACCCGCAACAGAACCTAATGGGTAGATAGCACCTGCAACTTGGTTGAAAGTGTTAGCCATTGGGTTTGGTACGAAACCAGCAACTGATTGCAATGCAGAAGCAACTTTTGCTCCAACAACTGCGAAGTTACCAGCACCTCTTCTACCTCTGTTTGCGATTAAGTTCGCAGCAGCAAGAATGTTAGTTAAGACTCTTCTGTTAACATCGCCGTAAGTGTTACCACCTTCACTGTATGTTAATGCAACTGTAGAGATACCTTCTTCAGCGATCTCTCTCATCTTAGCTAAGATGTGGTTGTTGATTGACTGAGTCAATTCGTTAGTTAATACAGCCTCAACTTGAGCTACTGCGTCAACACCGAATTGCTTAAGATCTTGTACTTGCTCTCTAGTAACTGCAGCAGCAACTTGGAAAGTTTCAGCAGCAACTGATTTAGAGAATAAAGAAAGACCCATTACTTTATCAGCAGTTCTTTCACCAACTTCTCTTGACATTGGCTTACCATCAGCGTCAGCACCAGAGAATCCTGGGATATGATCTTCTAATGCAGCAACCAATACAGCGTCAGCGTATCTACCTGCGATGTTAGCTTCAGCTTCAGTGATAGCGGCAACGATTTTGATGATGTTTTTACCATCAATTCTTGAAGTACCAACTAATACGTCAGGAGCAATTGCAGCGTCATCAGACTTGATGTAAGTAGGAGCAGTTGCACCTAATGCAACAGTACCACCTTCGTAAGTAAAGTCTAAGTAAGACAATAAGCCCATAGGACCTGCCATAGGTACAACTGGTACCAAGTCAAGACCGATAGTTTGAGCAGCAACTTGCATTGCCAAAGGCAATAATGTTGGTGCTTTGTCACCTGAACCAGTAGCTGCACCTGCTGCACCGTTAGCCGGAGCACCTGCAGGGAAAGATACTGCACCCATACCTGTAAGGTTCATTGGGCCAGGGTTGTTAGTTAAAGACATGATGTTCGCGTCTTCGTAAAGTTTGTGGTTGTGACAGTAAGTCGACATCCACGCTAATTTGCTAGATTCGTTGATACCTGTAGCTTCCGAGATAATCGGTGCCCATGTATTCTTGATCTCAGCTTCGTTTAATAAATTTGCCATTTTTAATGATCGTTTTTTTTGTTTATTAATTGTGTTTAGTTAAAAACTCGACATTTAATGGGTTTTCTGCTTCTGTCACCCTTATCGTCGATTGTTATTTATATATCAGTATTCTTTTTGATTATTTGTTAAATCTCTTTTTGAATGCATCTGCCATATCTGATACGTCATATCCTAATGTAGATTTAGCTTCTTCTTTAGATTCTGTAACCATTGCTACTTTTTCCATTACAACTGAAGTATCTCTTAGATCTCTAGTTTGCCAGAAATTAGCAACTTGATATTCTGTATTCAATGTATGATATTTAGATTGAGCAATAATTTGAGTCTGCTTAGCTTCTGATAAGTTTGCCCATGCTTCAGTATATTCTGCTGGCATTGCACTAATAAAGAACGGTTGTTCACCTGCACTCTCTACAATTAGTTGTGCGCTATTCATTAATGATACTATTTCAGATTCTGTCATGAAACCTCTTTTAGAAACAGTATTTCTAACTTCAGTTTTAGCAGCTTCGTTTAATGTGTTGTATTTTTCTCTAGTTGCAGAAGAAACAACTCTAAAGAAAGATGGAGATTCATTTTCTTTTCTTGTTGCACTTTCAACTAAAGCGTCTAATTTAGAAGAGATTTCTGATTTATAAGCTTCTAATGGATCATGTGCTCCATCTTCGCCTTCTGCTTCTTCGTCTGATTCACCAGCTTCAGCCGCATCAACCTCATCTTCTACTTCTGAATCTGAAGTTACTGCATCAGATTCTAAATCTTCTGCTTCTTCACCAGCTTCTTCACCTTCGACATCGCCTTCTTCTGAATTATCTCCAGCTTCAACTTCTTCACCTTCGATTTCTTCAACTTCTTTACCAGCTTCATCGCTATCTGCAGCAACTGCGCCTTCTTCTGAATTATCTCCAATGTTTTCGATTTCTTCAGTTTCTTCAGCTTCGTCAGCTTCTTTAGCAGGATCTTCAGCTTCTTCAACTTCTTCACCTTCTTCTTCAACTACTACTTCTGCAGCTTCTTCGCCTTCTACTTTATCAGCAGCTTCGACGTCTTCTTCTTTTTCTTCTTCAGCTTCAACGTTAACTTCAACTTCAACTTCTTCAGATTCAACTGTTTCGTTTAAAGATTCTGCAATGTATTCAGCATATTCAGAAACTGATTGTAAGTTTTCTTTTAGGTATTCAACATACTCTAATAAAGTTGTATGTGATGTAGCTCCTTCGTTATGTGCTTCAGCTAAATAGTTAGCGAAATCTTTAACTTTAGAAACTGCTTCAGCAACATGTTCTGTATAAGAGATACCTTGATCTAATTTCTCAGCCAAAGACTCAGAATAAGAGATACCTTGATCTGCTTTTTCAGCAACATGCTCTGTGTATTGAATAGATTCATCTAATTTACCAGCAACATACTCAACGTAGTTAGTTAATTTATTAACATTTTCTACAATATGATCATTGTGCTCTTTTAGATTTTCTAATGTGTTGTCTTCAGAAACTTCAGCATCTTTAGCTTCAATAGACTCCTTTAATGTCTTGATTTCATTCGCTAAATACTCAGAGTACTTATTGAAATCCTCAGATTTTACAAATTCTGCCATGTTTTTATTTTCTTTTATTTCTATGTTTGTATTTTGATTTTCAATGTTTTCTTCATTAGAGTTTGTTTTATTAATCTCGTAAATAGACAATAAACCATCATTGTCGTAACCATAAGATTCGTTAACTCTTTTTAGTTCAGCGTTTTCAAAACCTGGATCAGCGACTAGATCATACGTAAATAATTGTTTGATCTTCACTTGTCCATTAGATTCTACGGCACCCGCTGCTCTAGATGAAATTTGTAAAGGAACACCAGCATCTACTAAAGCCTTAGCTTGACGACCAGCATCAGTATCTAATAATTTGATACGTCCTCTTACTTCTTTACTCTCTTTGTCGTAAGTTAGTTCTTCAATGATATGTGATACATTCTTTAAAGAAATGTCGAACTGCGCAGGGTGATCTAATTCACCCAATAATTTGCTAGCTCCAATTTTTGCCTGTAATGCTTCAATTTGAGGAACATATTCAGATTCGGTATAGATACGATTGTTTCTATTTTTTTGATCAATTTGACCAAAAACACCTTCTAGAATATAATCTTTATTCTCTGATGTAGTAACATTCAGAGCGGATGAAGACATCTCGACGATTAATAAATCGTTAATATTATTCATAATATTTTATTTTTCTATTTTTAATATATATCATACTTTATTATTGAAATATCTTATTACATTCCAGCCAGAGGATCATCGCCGCCTTCTGCGCCTTCTTCTTCCTCTTTTTCAGCCTCTTTTTCAGCCTCTAAATCTTCAGCTTGCTTATCGTTATAGATCTTTACTAATTGATCTATCTCACCTTCTCCAAAGGCAGCTTCTCCGTAATTGTCATAGAAATATTGCTTAAACTCTTCATCAGTCATAGATGCTGTAATGGCACCTAAAATTTCAGCAGCTTTAATAGTTGAACCTGAATCCAAAGTAATATCGTCGATAATTACTTTAGAATCTTCACCAGCTCTCAGTGCTTCTTCAGAGATAAAGTCTTCAAATGTTTTAATAATTTTCATAATTTATATATCTTTTTTATCTTTATTTTTACATTGCGAATGGATCTTCAGCCTCTGGCTCTTCAGCAGTCTTCTTCTTTAACTTAGATTTAAATGCTTCATTAGCTCTAATCTCATCGTCACTTAATTTAAGATATTTCTTAACTAAGTATTCTTGATCGAAGTAATATTCTTCTTCCATAGTCTCTTGATTAGTTGTCATTAGACTATCTCTCATTGTACCTATAAAGTCAAGTCTCTTCTCCATTAATTCCATATCTTTCAATTCTGAGAAGACATTTTCTTCATTGAATCTAAGTGCAATTTGAGTTTTAAATTGAGGATCATTTGTAAAATCAGGATATTTAAGACACATTTGAATATAAAGTGGCTTAGATAAAATTTCCATAAAGATAGATCTTAAACGTTTGATAAATTTACCAAATTTAATCTCATCTCTAATCATACCATCTGCCGCAAGGTTAAAGTCACCTCCACCGTCTTCGTATAAGAATCTTGAATAAGGAATTTTTGAAACGTGCTTTAATTTATCAGAGAAGTATTTAAGTGCTTCTGTATCTGATAGATCTGGCCCTTCACTATTAAGTGTTTCAATTTCTGGTGAATCACCATCTTTAGAAGGTAACCAATACTCTTTACTAAACTGTAACATTGGTTTACCATCTGTAGCCAAAGTACCTGATTCCCAATCAAAATCAACTGACTCTTTATATGAGTTCATTAACTGTGAAAGTGATTGTTTTGCTCTGGTCTTAGATTTACCACCGACTGGGATAACAAACTTCATTCTAAATGAAGCGTTAGTCACAGCCCAAATAACTCTAGTGTGTTCCATAATTCTTAACAAGTTAAATGCTCTTGTTAATCTCTCAATATATGAAACTCTTGATGCTGTAGTAATTGAAGAGTACGAAATATAAATAATCTGTGAATCGTAAAGTTTACGCTCTTTAACTGGATCATCTTTGTATTGTACCCAAACCTTTTTACCATCATCGTGATTATAACCAGGAATAAGTGTGATTGGATCTAATTCTTTAAAACCAATAATTTCTTTTTGGTCGGGGGAATAAATTATTTCAAATGCAAGATAACCATCAATTAGGAATTTTCTAAAGAAATACCATGCAGATTGATCAGAATTAAAACCAAAATAGTGATAGATTTGTCTAAAGTATTTATTAAGATCTTTGTCTACCTGCTCTGAAATATCAATACCTAGAATTTCAGGATAACAGAAAAAGTTTTTCTCATCATATACAATGGTCTCATCACACAGAATATCTAAAATATCTTCCACTTCATCATTAAGTGAAAATCTTCTAAGTTCTTCTCTTTTACCTTCATATGATTGATCGAAAAATGGAATGTTTGATCTCATATTGGTATCTGTCATTGACATTGCAGCGAATGCTCCATAAATGTCATCTGAGTCTACACCAAACGGGTTCATTTGACCATAACCTATTTCGGCTTCCATTGGTCCAATTGCTTGTGATTGTCTTAGGACTAAATCATCATAGCGCATACCAAACGAAGACAATGACTTTAGAGCATTTGAAATGCTAAAAGGTCTTGATCCATTGCTCAATGGTCCATTTCTGTCGTTAAATCCTGCCATACTATTATATTATTATGTTCTGTTTATATATCTTTTCTTTTTGAGCGCGCTTTTAGGTGCTCTCTAAATTGTCTTTTAACTTCATTAATCCCAATACCATTTAGGTCTTGAAAATCGCAAAGTGCTATTTTAGCCCAACTTTCATAAGAAACTACTTTTTGATTCTTTTTTAGTTGAGGTATGTATTGTCTAACAGCAAAATCAAATCCAAATTGTTTTAAAAACTTAACAGCGTCTTTGTATATTAGATTAATTTCACCCTGTGTTAATGCATTATTTTCTTTAGATCTTCCTGTTTTAGATTTGATTTGACCGGCCATTCTGTCATAGATCATATCTAATAGATCTTCTTTCATCTGTACTGGTAATAAGTTAAGATTAATTCCAACGTCCGTACCACTCTCATGTGGATCCATAGCTAACACAACTGGATTCATATCCCACCATTCTAATGTTTTAATATGCTTAGGCTTTTCATATCTAAATACATGAATCATTCCGACCCTAAACGGTTTACTGTGTTTTGCTACAGTATTATCTCTAATAGATTTAGAAGCTTCAGCAAACCATTTTTCTGCACTTCTTCGTGCTTTAGTTTTACTGCCAGCTTCCTTAGATAAATCCTTAATTTCTTTTTTTATTTTACCCATTATTTAAGAGACTTTTCTGTTAGAACTATGAACCTCCAACCTCTATTTTCAGCCCATGCCTTTGCATATTTATATTTATCTCTATTTTTTATATACTGCTCTGCTAAAAACTTATAGGATTTAAGTGCCTTTTGACTATTCTTTTTAGGTGGAGTCGGCTTTGTAATTTGTGCCTCTGGTTTAATTTCTATTAAAAACTCTTCGTCTCCATCAATACCCCTAGTTTTCATATAGAAATCTGGATAATATTTGTGTTCTCTTTTATCGAATGACCATATATAGTTAATCTCAACTGGTTCACTGGACCATTTAATTACACTATCTCTAGTATCACACATTATCATGAACTTGCGTTCCCATGAAGATCTATAAATAATTGGAATTGGCCCAATGTATTTTTCTGGATTTGTTGGTGTAAAATACCCTTGTACAAATCCAGAATTTCCGGTTGGTTTGAGATTCTTTATTGACATTTAAATATTAAACATTCCACCATTATCATCGCTTCCGCCATTAGTAGTAATTCTGTCGATTGATAAAGTTCCTTTATATTTTTGCGGATGAATTTTATTCCAACCTTTAGCATATCCACGTTTTGCAATTTCTGTAAAATACGCAAACGCGTTTGGATATTTTGGATTAAAGTTTCTCCAATATTTAAGTAGATCTAATAACGCGAATTGAAGACAGTCACTTCTGTCGTCACTGTTAACATAATTTAATTTATTAATAGTTCTTTCGGCTAAAAGCACCAACATTTTTTCTGCAGTTGGTGTTAATTTATCTAGTTCTTTGGATTTTACTAATTCGTTATAAAGGTCTTTATTATTTAAATAATTCTTTTTTCTGGCCATAATCTTTATATATGTTTAGTATTATACTAAAAAAAGCCCAATTGTTTCCAAATGGGCTTTTTAAATAATAATATACATGTTTAAATCGAATCTTCTGCTGCGATTTTAAGTTTATTTTTCTCTATTCTCATTGGCTCTTCGTTTACGAAAACCGTTAAGATATCTGATTTACCTTTTCCTGTAAATTCTAAAGCATCTACTTTAACTTTAGATCCTAGTGGTAAATCTTCTGATTCTACTGTTGTTTCTGCGCTAACATAGCCATCATCTCTCGTTAAAAGATCTTCATTTTGTAAATCAGCTAATTCTTCAGAGATTCTAGTTATTTCACTATTTAATAAGTTGTCAGCTGCTTTAATATCTGGTAAATTTCTATTTGCTTCTGATAATCTACCTTTCTGATCTTTTAAGAATGCAATCATTTCATGCATCAATTGTGTCTTTGCTAATTTAGCAGCTCTTCTTTCTTTGTAAGATTCTAAAATATCTTCAACCATTGGTGTAATATCTGCACCTGTATTTTCAGCAACATATTCTATCGCTGCATCCGCTAAAAGTTTTGTGAATTTTTCAATTTTAGTAGCTTCATTAATTCTATATACGAACATATTGTTATCAGCTCTCATTGCTAAAACTCTAACATCACCGTCTCTAGATTCTGAAATAAATTCTAATACATTATAATGATTATAATTTTTAGATGCAAATTCAAATAAATTGATCAATGCTTTATCATTATATTTAATATATGCTGCGGCTAATAAAGACTCTGCAAGAGGAAGAGATGGTGAATATGCTAATTCTACATTACCTGCATAAAACTTATTCTCAGATACATTATAAGATAATTTAACTACGATTGATTCTGTAAGTAAATTAAGTTTTGATGATTCTAAAACTGCTAATTCATTTTCAACTTCAGTTACTGCTAATTTCTTACCAGATACTTTGTATGATTTAATGTTTTCATTTAAGAAATTAATCTTTTTATCTAATTCTACTAGTGCATTAAAGTTATCTAATGCAGACTCATTAACTTTAGAAATAGTCTTCTTATTGTTATAGTCATAGTAAAAAGAAACGCCTTCATTAGTAATGTTAAACAATTCATTTGCTTTAACTAAAAATGAAAACTCTTCTGAAACATTAGTGACTTTTTCGATATGACTTCCCGTCATTCTGAAATTTTGTCCACCGGCATGAAATACAAAACCATTTTTAGATTCTATAACTGGTGAAATAATTCCTTTGTTTAAATTTGCCATTTGTGTTATTTAATTTTTTATATATATCTTTATTTTATTCATTGAATGGGAGATCAGTTGCCTCAACATCATTTATGTCACCCATTATAGGTTTATCTTTATCTAAAACATTAGTCCCATAATCTGATGCATTTGTAAATTTAAAAATTCTATTAGAATTCTTTCTTCTCTTAGAAGTTCTTAATAATTGTGTATTAGTATTTATTAATTGACCTAGGGTATTCATATTAAAATCACAATCAGTGTCAACTAAAATCCAATTAGTAAGATCTTCATTCCAATTCCAAACAGTACAGTCTGATACATCATAGTATACTACTTGACTTGGTAATTCACCCTCATAGAATTGATTAGGATCAAGTGCTAATGTATTAGGATCTCCATAGTTACCAGTAACACCGCTTTCATAAGTAGATCTTGTAAACTTAGTGTAAATGTCATCTTCAAAATCAAATGAAGGTATATTTGTATTAATTTCTAAACTAAATGTAATTTTATGATTTCCCTTGTCGTCGAATCCATATTCAACTGGACGTTCTTGACTATAATCATCTGGCATCATATATTCTGATGAAATTCTATACATACCATCTTCTAAGTGACCTGCATCAACATGAAAGAAATTAGCCTTATACATGTTTTTAATAATCGATTCAGTAACCTTAAACATATCTAATTGACTAGATAATAATATTTCTACATCGACACCGACTACACATGGAATCATTTCAAATTCAGCAACAAAACCTTCCATTAAGCCGCTTTGATTCATCATTGTATAATTACCTAAATTTCTTTTATTGACAAGTTTACCTGGATCTATTGAAAATGAAGATAAGTTTACTATACCTCTCGGTACTTTATCGTAATTACCATCTGCGAATTCTCCATTTGGATCACATGATTCTCCGTTTACATTTGAAAATAAAAAATTATCTTTAATAAAGTTTTCATCACCAGAGACTGCATAAAAAAATGGCACATCTACAACAGCTCGTTCTTCATTAGAGATTTGTCTCCAAAAACTAAGCTTACTGTTTAGATCAGCTAAAAGACCGATAATGATATGTCTAATAACACTATCGTCTTTGTTGTATTTTAAATTATATGTTGCCATTTATATTTTTATCTTTATTCAGTTATACAAGTTGCAGTAGATTGAATAATTTGGTTATAATTAGTTGTTGAAGTTGGTTCACCTGATGCTACCCAGTAAACTGTGACTATATTATTAGCTTCGGCTAATTTTGCGTTCCACGGTTGATCTGATTCAATTGTACTGGAATCTAATTTATAAGTTTGTCCATTTTGAATAGGCGAAGTTGAGGAAATTCCAAGTGTATTCGCTGTGTTACCATTCGCTTCAGATCCACAAGTGTATGCAAGTGCGTTATACAATTCATACACAAACTCAGTTGGTGTCGGTGTTGGTTCAGGCGTTGCAGTTGGCGGAACTGGAGTTGGCGCTGCCGTAGGTGCTGGTGTTGCAGTTGGCGGAACTGGCGTTGCAGTTGGCGGAACTGGTGTTGGCGGAACTGGCGTTGCAGTTGGCGGAACTGGCGTTGCAGTTGGCGGAACTGGCGTTGCAGTTGGTAATGGTGATGCATTGAAATTAGTCCAAACTTCATTTGTTTGACACCATGCTAATGCATCGTTTTCTCCATTATTATTACCAGGAGATTTATCAAATTCAACTGGATTTTCAATAAATGCAGAATACTCTTCTACCCAAGATACAAAATCTGCAGCAGAATCTAATTCTTCAAATGCAAAATATGCAGTTGGCCCTCCAATTGGATTACCGATAGCTGGACTTGTATTAGTACCGAATGGTGTATCTTCAGTTGTTATAAAGCAGGTTATAATTTTCCCGGGAACTTCTTCTGGTCCCATAAAAAATCTAATTTCATTATCTAATGCTGCTTGAAAACCAATTGCTGGTTCTCCAATTAAAATTCTACCGATATTTTCGGTTCCTTCTAGTCTTGTGTTGTTAGCGCTAAACGCAAAAGGTCTTGATGCCATTGTAAATATTATTTTTTTATTTATATATCTTAATCTATATTTTCTATAGTGAATTTAGAAAATCCGTTCTCTCTGTATATCTGTAGCTTCTTATCGAATATTTCGTGTGGAAGAACAGAGTGATTAATTACGAATGTATTTATCTTATTTTCTTTAATGACTTGATTTAATATTTTTAGTATATTATAGACCCCATCATGATCAACTGAACTTAGTAATTCATCTAAGAATAAGAGGTTTAATTGTGGAAATCTAAGTTTTAAGATTTTAATAATGGCGATGATAATAATAAAATCGGCCTTCTTACGTTCTCCAGTTGAAAGTGTCATTGGATTAATATCTTCACCTAAGTGATTGATAATACAGTTAAACTTCTCATCAAATCTAATATGAAATTGCAAGTGCATAGTTTGAGCCATTGCTGCAATATTAGTATTAAGACCAGGTAAAATAGTTTTAACAGCTAGATTTTTTACGCCATCTTCTCCTAACACTCTTTCAACAATTTCCATAAATGCATATTCAGCACTAAGATCGCCTTTAGTCTTAGACTTAATAGATTCTTTTTCTTCAAAATCTGTAATTAAATTCTTAAGATGTTCAAATTGAGAATCATCTGGAGTACCTTTTATTTTAAGTAATTCAGACTTAAACGTCTTCATGTTATATCTAATATCGGTAGCTCTTTCTTCTATATTTCTTTTATTAGATCTTAAATCATCAATATTATTCTTAATATCTTCTAATGATTTTTTAAATTCTTTTATTTTTTTGGTGTCTTCTTCTATTTTAGTACAAAAATGTTCTTTTTTATCTAGGTGCCATTGACTATCTAATTGAGTTTCACACGTTGGACATTTACCACTTTCATACAATTCTAATTTCTTTTTTAAATACTCTATCTCGTGTTTTAATGAAGATGCATCTGATCGCGTAGATTCATATGATTCTGTATTGGTTTTTATTCTAGCTTCAAGATCATTTTTTTCTAAATCTAATGTCTTAACACTTTCATTTAATTTAACTAGACTAGATTTTAGTTCATCTATTTTAGAATTGTTCTTCTCTTGTGATTCTTCTAATAAAGCATTAAGTTTACCTTTAACAGAAGCAATGGAATCAATAATTTGATTTAGTTCAGATTCATATGAATCAATATCCATTTTTATGTTTCTTCTTTCTGTTTTAATTGACATTTGCATATCATTAAGAATAGAAAAACCAAACATCTTATCAATGATCTGTTTCTTATCTTGATTTGACATTGTCAAAAAAGATTTAAAATCATTAACAGATAAAATAATTATATTTTTAAAAACATGATATGGAATTCCAAATATCTCTTCTTCTAAATAATCTTGTACAGACTTCTTACCTGCTTTATCAAATTCAGTACCATTGAGTCTTACCGTAAATGTATTAGGTGATAAACCTCTTTCTATTTCAACTTCAATGTTACCACAAGTTAAGCCTATTTTAACTTGCAATTCTTTATTAATTCTATTTGGTAAATCAGCTAATTTAACACCCTCTACTCTACCGTATAGCGCATATATAATAGCATTGGCGATAGTAGTTTTACCATCGCCATTTTTACCAAGAGTTAGAAATAATTTTGATTGATCTTCTTCAAATTCTATTCTTTGTAATTGATTACCGTAAGATGCAAAGTTTTTAAATTCTATAAAATTTATTCTCATATTTCAGTACCGTTATCATGTGCACATTGATTATAAAGTGCTTTTAGTTTTTTCTTTAATCTTGCCTTAGTTTCTTCATCATCACCTAATCCATCGACATAAACATTACACAAATTCATAATGCTGTAATTTTTATACATTTCTTCAACATCATCCATGTCATAAAAATCCTTGTCTATGTAGTTTTCTTCTTGATAAATATTTGGTTCTAATTTTCTACTAATATTCTGTATTTCATTAATTAATTTACTAAGAGCATTGGTAGTTGCTATTCTAGAAGGTACAAATAAATCTACAAAATTATTTCTAATTTGATTTTTAAACTGACCCAGAGGCATATCGTACAGCTGTACGATGTTATATTTCATAAACTTAGGTGATACATCATTTGGATAAAAAGTCTCTGACATATCTTCTAAATCAACGAGATCAAAGCCCTTCGTGTTATTTGCATCAGACCTTGTCAATTGATATGGAGTTCCAACCATTAATAATTTACCACGTTCTTGTCTAAAATGAATATGACCGCTAAAGACCCTAGTATATTTGTCATAAATATTGGAATCTGTTCCATGTTCATTTTTTACTTTAGCATTTAAGTAGATGCCTTTAACTTCAGAGTGGCAAAATACAATTTCTGCTGTTGGATAATCTGCCAGTGTTTCTGCTTCATGATTTGCATCTCTGCGCCATGGCATCATTAATATTTTTCTACCTGACCAATCCATTAATTTAGGCTCTTTATAGATCTGTACACCAGGAATCCATTTAAGCGAATCTATTGAAGTCACTTCATTTGAATTTTTAGCCCAAATATCATGATTACCGCATATGATATGTACTGGAAGAATTTTACCTAATCTTTCAAATAAATCTACGGCATAATTAAGTACTCTAATATTAATAGATTGTCTATTATCAAACGTGTCGCCAACTTGCACTAAAACATCACCGGGTTTAACATTTTCTTTTAAAGTAGGTATAAAAACCTCCTCAAAGAATTGTTTTTGAATGTCTAACCATTCTACGGAATTAGCTCTTACTCCAAAATGTAAATCGCCTAGTACCCAAACTCGATTGGCACCACGCTTTAGTAAAGAAGTTTCAATCATTTTAAAAAAGTTTCATTATATTCTTTCTCTTAAGAATACCTGTACGTAAATCTAATTCTTGAATCAAGTCCTCTTTGTAAACATTAGAAAGAGAACTATAAAATTTAGTAGGGTTAATGTCAAAATATACACACAATTCACTAAAGATGTCTATACGACTGTTTTTAGCTGCCATTTCATCAATGATATATCCATATATGTCATTAATATCGACCTTCTTAAGTGTAGCACAGCGTCCTAATTCATCTACTTCGTTAAATTTTTTAAATCTAGACAATTCTATTAGTTTATGAATTTCTCTTGCGATTAATTCAAAATGAATTTTTTCTTCTTCATCTTTATTGTCTTTAACGTTAGGATCTAATTCGAAATTTATATTACTAAATTCAGTATCTGGTGATTCGAAATTATTATTAAATATTTTATCTTGTGCCATAATTATATGCTATGTAAGTTTGAATTTGTAGTTTCTTCGGTTTCAATGAGGCGCATGTAATTCCAATTAATATCTAATTTACATTTTGTACCCTTTCCTTCACCATCTCTAATCTTAAGAACCTTTAACCAATATTCATTATTAGCTCTCATTAAATCGTCTTGAATAATACCTAACATAACGTCAGCTGTGTGTGAAAGACCTGCAGATTCTGCAATGTCTGTCATGCCAATGTCGGATGAGTTATATCCATTTCTTGTAATCTGTGTTGCAGTAACAATTAACCAATTATTTCTAATACCCATAGCTCTAAGATCTTCTGCAATTTGCTTAATCTTCATATAGGTATTTTCAGTATTTTGATTTCTGTAATTTGCTAAGATATTAATATAGTCAATTACAACTGCACCTACCTTAATTTGTTTTTCTTCTTCTATTTGATTTACATATGCTTCAATGTCCAATACAGTTGCCTGTGAAGTTGGAAATTGTTTAACAAATAATGAACCTGGTGGAGTAAATCCATCGCCAACAGTCTCTAATCTACGTTGAATGTGTTCTTTATTTTTAGCTTTATCTGCGTATTCATTAATATTAACAGTTAATAAGTTAGAACCGATACGCTTCACAAATTTATGTGCTGCCATTTCTGCAGTTACAACTACAGTATTTGTACCCATTTTAACAAAGTTAGCTGCGTCATTTGCTAAGTAAATTGATTTACCAATGTTTTGTTCACCAGCATATACGATTAAGTTACCCCCTTTGTCATATCCACCACCTAACATTCTATCTAAGAAATTATAGCCTGTACTAACTTTCTCAGTGTCCTTTTGATCGTGAGAATCCACTTCGAAGAAGTCAAGCCCTAGATCAGAATTAAATGATAAATTATTTCTATCATTAATCAGACCCTTAACCTTTGTGACAATTGCGTCTACGTTTTCTGGCGTTACTGCTGTTGTTTTAACAAATTCTACAGTGTCTGTTAGTGATATTTCAAATGTACGATATTTGATCCATGACTCTGCTGTCGATGTTAGCCATTCCTCATCAAATTGATCTAAATCAACTTCAAAAATAGTATTTAAAATATTTTCAGTGATTCGCTCTTTAGCCTTTTCACTCCTTTGAATCAACATATTCAATTGATCCTTTTTTGGAGTTTCATTAAATCTCTCAAAGAATTTATTAGACAGTTGACTTAAAATATCAATTTCCTGTGAAGTGTAAAAGCCACTCTTAATACTCTTTAAGTACTTAGTCTTCTCTAATGATAATCTAAAGAATATTTTTTCAAAATCTTGTCCGAATTGCATATTTTTTTATTAACTGTTATTATCCTTCTATGCGCATAGCGCCATTTTGTTTCCCTAGCGGTTCTGTTAACCATAGATTAATAGCTATTGCCTTTCTAGTACCTTTAGTCACAGGTGTAACAGCATGTACATATTTTCCAGCATCAAAAATTATCAATCTATTTGGTTTTGCATAAACCACTTCTGGTGTTTTATCTACACCTTCTGTATAAATCTCTAACATACCACCTTCAAATTCAGGTTGTTCTGGATAATAAACTGTACCCATAGATGGCGTTACTATTTCACCTGTTTTAGCAAATAATTCTTCATCTTTGTCATAATGACCTCCTAAATTATTACTAAATCCCATTTCTGTATTGGCAGTTTGAATACCTGTCCAATACTCAAAACCTCTAATTGACATTGGTTTACTCAATGGACAATTATCAGCCCATATGGCATCTATAAGTCGTTGTTTGGTAGTTTTAGCTTCTTCATTCCACCATCCATCCCACCAATAATAAACGCCCGGATCCGAAAAGAATTTACTATCATTTGCTATTTCTTGTAGTAAATTCTTGTCTTTAATAAAATTATCGATTACTAATATCATTCAAACGGGTTTGTTTTTATTGTCCATGACTCTTTGCCATGTGTAGTATTTAAAGGTTCTACTAGATCCAAATCTATTAATTCAGAAATGGATTCTAGTAGATGTTCTTCTGTTGTTTCTGGAAACCTATATGTTTTTAGAGCGTGTAAAGTAAAATTACCCTTATACCTGTCAGGCATTCTGACACATAATTTAATTTCTGCTAATAAAATATCAAAAGATGTTGGATAATCGGGTAAGTCCTTTTCAATGCCTAAAACATATTTTATAGGTAACTTATCCTCATTAATCTGCATCTGATTCTAATAATGTTTCTAAATCAAGTTCGCGTTCTTCCGTATTATAATTGAAAACGTGTTTAATTCTTGCTTCAATTTTTTCTAATACTTCTTGCGTAAATACTTTTTCACTAAAGAATTCACTATTAGGTACTGTTTCATCAAGATGTTTACAGATCCAGTTTCGTGCTGTTTTCTTAGGAATCTTTTCACCCTTTTCGATTACACCTTTAGTAATACCAATTTCTTCCCAATCAATATACTGTTCTAGACCTACATATCTGTTCATTCCTTCTGTGAAGTGTAAGTGAAATTTAATATTAGTTGGTTTAGCAAATCTATTCTTATTAGGTTTTGCTGTTACAATAATTCCAGCTTTTTCACCACCTGAATCTTTAAGTTGTGCTTTGTTCAAGAATAGAACAATAGATGCTGCATATTCTGGTCCTGTTCCACCACCCGCAACTTGTCTTGAAATAAAATCTTGTGTTTGATATGTATGGTTAGTGAAAATAAAAGGTATCTTAAGATCAGCGAGAGGCGTCATAATAATACGGAAGATAGACTTAAGAACCTTAGATCTTGTCATATCTGCCTTTTCAGAACCTGATCGAGCATCTTCAATTTCTTTAGCAGTCGCTAAGTTACCTGCAGAATCAAGAATCATCATTACCTTTGGTGTATTACCACCAGCTCTTTTGATTTCTTGCATTTTACCAGTTAATGTAGTAACTGATGTTCTAAATTCTTGAACTGTATTAATAGGTTGATAATTAACCTTTGATACATCAATACCAAACTTTTCCATTTGATCCTTATCAACTGCAGCTTCTGAATCATAATAGATTACGCTGTAACCCATGTCAATTGCTCTTTTTACAGAATTTAAAACTAGGAATGTTTTACCCGTTCCTGATGGTCCTGCAATTGAACACGTTCTACTATTTGGCCAACCACCAAAAAGAGAACCTGAAACACATGCATTTAAGTGATAATTACCGGTGTCAATCCACTCTGTAACTTCACTAAAGGTAGAATCTGCCATAACTGAACCCATTGGATTCAATGTCTTTAACTCTGCATTTATATCGTCAAAACTAAAATCTTTTTTTGCCATATTATTGTTGTATTTTTATATTATACTGTAAAATGTTAAATTGTTTCTTCATTATCGGGAAACAGTTGTTGTTCTTTGCGTCTAAGTTGATTAAGAGCTAATATAGCTTCGTCAGCTTCTTTTTTAAGTTTATCGATATTAGATTGAATATCGTGTAATCTATTGAGTATTGTATTATACTGATCAACAAATTCCTTTTGTTCTGCTGTTAGTTTTATGTCCATGTTATTCTCTATTGTAATCGTCTTCTATACGAATTATATCGTCTTCTCCGAAATATGTTCCCGTTTGTACTTCTACAAAATGAACTGGTAAATCAGTTTCATTCCATGCTCGGTGTTTTGCACCCAATGGAATTCTAATTGATTGCCCAGGTCCTCTGTACAATTTTTCTCCATTCAATACAATTGTCAAAGTACCATGAATTACTGTCCATACTTCGGCTCGTTGTTCATGGTACTGATATGACATTCTTTGTCCAGGAAAAACTTCTATTAGTTTTATTTTTACATCAGGTGCATCTAAAACTACTTCATATTCTCCCCATGGCCTAACATCCGTTTGATGCATAACCATATTTGATCTTGTTGTATCACTCATGTTAATCTTCTAATACTTCCTCTTCTGGAAATTGAATCGTTAACTGATTTGGATCTTGTTGTTGTTTCTTGTAATTAGTATGGTAATATGATCTTACAGCTTCTCCTAATTCCATATCATTAGGTGTAAGTTCTACCATTGCCATAATTTCTCTAAATTTGTAATATGTTCCGTCCATAGTTTTAAAATAATGCTGATGCGTAGATCAGGTTAGTATCTAGTGTTTGTAGACCGATTGCTGTTAATACTCTATTGAGTGGATCGATCATTGCTTTTTCAAATTGTGTATCGTAATCAACTTTTGGTGCAATTTCATATGGGTATTCGTTAGGCATAAATGCGTACACCTCACTAATAGTTCCTATGCAATTGTATATTTTTAATTTTTCACCATTTGAAATGTGTTTATACTTGTTTTTATATTTTTTATTATTATTTAAAATATAATTATAGTAGCCAGCTGCTTTTACATTAGCTGGACATTTTAGACCAATTTGTAATTCTTCTTGATCATCGATAATATACTTATCAATGTTATTGGTTCTTTTATTAAAAGATATGTCACCTATATCTGCTAATTTAAATTCTTTTTTACATTGCTTCATAAATTCAACCAATTCCTGTAACTCATTTGCAGTGGGCTGAACTTCTGAATTAAATAAAATTCTAAGAGCTTCTACTAATTTTTCTCTAGCGAATTTTGGAGTAGAAGATTGAATAGTATCAAAGCCGATTGTTTTTACCTTCTTTAATGATGGATGACGATCTGTAACTTCTAATTTATCATCCCATGCAATATTTTGAATGTATTTTTTCTTACTCATCCAAATACCATTGTATGCCAATGATTCGAGTTCAAATATAAGGAAATTATCAGTGTTTCTTTTCTCTGCATATTTTTCCATACATTTTGCAATGTAATCCTTTAATCTAAAGGCATAAAAAGCAAGAATAAACTCATCAATTTTTAATTTTTTATCTTCATCATTCCAAATGATAGATTCATATAAATCCTGAAACTGTACATAACAAGAATCGGTATCAATATAAATTACGGCAGGTTTTTCAATTTTACCCTTTACTTTAATACCAAATTGTTCATGAACTGCCGTATCTTTGTGCCAAAAGTCATTAACATATTTGTTAAGAATTGTTTCTGAATAAAGAATAGCATTTTTACCTTGTTTGGTAATTGATTCAGCAATATCGAGATTGAAAAAGTGGAACCACTTATTACCAAATGCTCCGTAGATAGAGTTAAGAGTTAATTTAACAGCTTGTTCGTATGCAGTGTATTTGGCAGAAAGCTGCTTGTAGTGATCTACAAGCAGCTTCGCCTCATCATCTGTGAGTTGATCAATTGATTTATTTTCTAACTCTTCGATATTCATATATTAGGCAGTTTGGCAGGTTGAAATTGTCAATAAAGTATGTGAATCGTTTGATTCGAATACAACTTTAGAATCTGACACATAAACCGTTTGCTCTTCCTTGTCTAATAAATTTAGATATTTTTTATAAACAGTAACGTTACCATTACCACTTGTATCTGGTGTAAGTACTACATTAAATGATTTACCGTTAACATTAATACCCTGCACATCTGAATTAATACCAAATGTTTCGTCTTTGTCAAGTGAAAAAAGATTCTTAACTTTACCGATTGAATGAGTATCCAATGTAAAATCAAATTTAGCATCAGAGCGAGCAAAGATAGCATCGCGTTGATCTTGTGAAAGATCTTTAAATCCTAAAGAAGGCTCAGAACATGAAAGTGTAATTTCTAATTCGTCATTAAAAATACGCAATGTTGATGCTACGAATTCGTCATCATTTTCGATAAATTCCAATTCACCTTTAATTGCATCGTGTTCAAAGTGCTTAATTGCTTCAATAACTTTACTACCTTCAAAAAATGCAATTTTCATTTCTTTGTCAGTATCAGGCCATTCACTTACTTGGAAGATAGTGTCAGCTTGAATAGAGTGATGTTTTACAGCATCTCGTTGTGGAAGATAAACTGTTGATTGGATTTGACCATCTTTAATTTTCATATAAATAAAAGAGTCAATGAGTTTAACACGATTGATAAACTCTGTTAATGCATGTTGATCAATACGATCGATTTGTAATTTCATAAATTTATTTTTAGATAATGATATTTGAATATTATACAGAGATCTGTGGAATAGTTTCATTAAAAATGAAGCAAAAAAAAGGGCAGAGATAGTAGCGAACTTTCTCTGCCCAACCCGTTAACTATAACGGTCCTAAGACGTGGTCTTCAAACCACACCTTTATCCTTCACAACTCGCACATTCTAGAATATCTCTTGCAAATGATTGTGCTGAACTTTGACTAAATTGATAGTATAGAGTTTTAACTCCCGATTCGTGTGCATTCAAATAAAGTTTATTAATATCTTTTGCTGGCACAGATGGGTGGATCATTAAATTCAAAGATTGCGATTGATCAATAAATTGTTGTCTTTGTCCCGCTTGTAAAATTAATTCACTTGGACTAATTTCAATAAATGATTTAAACACTGCTTTAGTTGGAAAATCCAAATGCTGAACTGAACCGTCCTTCTTTAAAATATCTTCCCATACTTCAGGTGTATTTAAGTCATATTTCTCAAGTTCTGTTTCTAAGAATGGGTTCTTATAAATAGTTTTTGATTTAGCCAAATCCTTAATAAAGTAGTTAGACTTGATTGGTTCAATACCCATAGAAACTTGGCCATGAATAAATGAACTTGATTTAGTAGGTGCAATAGCTACTAATGTTGTATTAGCAAAACCTTCTCTTAGCGATGTGATGCCTTTCTCATCATGTAACCACTGTGAAGTTTTTTCTGTTCTTTCTTTAAGTGTTTTAAAGATTTGATAGTTTAATTGTTTAGCTTCTAGCGATTCGAATTCAATTAATTTAGATTGGAATAGAGAATGATATCCTAATACACCTAGACCAAGTGCTCTATGTTGCTCGGCGAATCGATGTGCTCTTTTCATTCCTGGCATATTATAAGACTTTTTAACAAACTCGTCCATCACTGCGTTTAAAAATAGTGTGTAGATTTCAATAGCGTCTGTTTCTACAATCTCGTCCCAATGTAATAGGTTAATAGAACCTAAACAACATACGAATGAATTGAAACTGTCTGTTGGTAATTGAATCTCACTACATAAATTAGAAGCTGTAATTTCAAGACCTAATTCTTTATATGGTGAATTGTTGTTAGAATTATCTTTAAACATAATGTAAGGATATCCAAACTCATTACGTCTTTGAATTACTTTAGCCCAAATCTTACGTTTATCTGCATCACCATCTTTCATTTCCTGAATCCATTGATCAGTAACTGTAACGCCATATTGTAGATTTTGAATTGGGTTACCTTCTGTTCCAATATCTAAAAACTCTAAGATGTCGTTATGTTCTACTGGCAACCACGCTGCACATGCGCCACGTCTTGCTTCAGATTGTTTACACACATCAACTGTAGTGTCATACATTCTTGCATAGTGAACTGGACCATCTGCTGTTCCACCTGTAGAAATAGTAGCGCCTCTTTCTCTAATATTACCTAAATAAATGGAAGTTCCTCCACCATATTTAGACATCATTCCAATTTCTCTACTTCCGTTTAAGATACTATCTAATGTGTCATCGACATTTGAACCATAACAACTGATTGGAAGTCCTTTGTCCTTTCCAAAGTTAATCCAAACCGGAGTGGACATACTATAAAAGCCTCTTGACATATAGTCTTCGAATTTTTTAGCAAAACCTTCAATCTTTAAATACTTTTCTGCGACATTTGCAATGTCTTTAATTCTCTGTTCAGGTGATTCTGAAATGTATCCTCTCGATAAGAATAATCTACTATCATCATTTAACCAATAGTATCTTGATCTTCCTTGAGAGTCTTTTGCATCATCTAATGTTAGATCACGACTTAGTTCTGCTAGATTCGTTCCGGCTTTTTCCATATTATAATTTTTTTAAATTTTTTAGTTAAAATAAA